>Ga0102935_1000037_pt1 | contig 38455 bp, 39 predicted proteins | sample SalPonR2_A_D2_MG_FD_78508 | JGI IMG/M metagenome (GOLD analysis project Ga0102935, IMG submission 78508) | Salt pond soil microbial communities from South San Francisco under conditions of wetland restoration - Salt Pond MetaG R2_A_D2_MG | ecosystem: Environmental > Aquatic > Marine > Intertidal... | reverse complement strand
GTCGCCTCCCCGCCGAGGTGGCCGAGGACCTCCGCGGCGCCATCACGTTCTGGTGGGGGTACATCCCCGGCCACACCGCCTACCCATGGATCTTCCCGAACGACGACGACGTGGCTCGGGTCGGACTGACGATGCCCATCGGGCTCGACCTGTCGTCGGTCCCCAACCGCGACGCTTACCCGCTCCTTCGCCCCGACGACGAGACGGTGCCGGGCGGGAGCGAGTATCTCCGGCGCCTCCTCGAACGCGAGTACGGCGACAGGTACGACGTGCCGGGGGACTTCCCCCTCGTCGAGGACCGCGCCAAGTCGAAGGGGACGGAAACTTACCCCATCTCGTCGACCCGACCGGTCGACTCGCCGGTCGAGGCGGGCATCGCCGTCGTCGGCGGCGCGATGGGCACCACCTCGGCGTTTCACGAGGGTGGCGACCACACGGCCGTCCGGACCGGACGGATCGCGGGCGAACTGGCTGGGGCTGGCGACCTCTCGGGCTACAACAGCGCCTGGAAGGCCGCCATCGGCGACGAGATTCTGCGCAACGTCACGATGGCCGACATGGTTCGGGACTACGGGCCGGACGACTGGGACCGTATCTTCCGGACCGCTCGCAAGATGCTGGCCGACGCGGAGGGCTACGGCATGTTCGAGAAGCGGTTCGCCGCCGGCTGGGACGCCATGAAGCTCCTCGTCAGCTACCGGTGGAACAAGCGTCGCAACCGGGATTTCGTGAGCATCCACGAGTCGGACTACGTCTACTGATCGTCGCCGTTCTTCGCGGCCGCCGTCCGCAAGGCGTTAACCCCTCTGGGTCGTAGGTTCGCCTGCGTGCCTTTAGTCCCCGCCCGAGCATACCCGTCAGGGCGCGATGACCGCGCGGAGAACCCGGGCACGTGACATGGGTGATTCCACCGTGGATCACCGACCGCGGAACCGGTGACGGTGACCCGACGGCCAAACTGACCGACGGGACGCCGGATCGTCTTCGGACGATCGAACACGTGTCGCCGTCGCACGCAGCCGGCGGCCGCCCGGCACGAGGGTTAGCCAGCCGACACGGCACGCCGCCAGGGATGAGGCTGGACGTTAGTGTTCCGGGCGTACATTTATACATCCTATTAGACACATTTACGAATGATATACATAACAACATCTGTGGCCTCTAGTTGAGATAACTTGTTCCGCAGTCAGCCTGCGTTCAGGCATATTTTGGGAAATGATCTATGATGACGGGTGTCGGAGCGCTGTCTTTGGGTCCTGTTTTGATGCCTATGCTGTAGAGGGCGCGTATTCGTTGCATTCGGTAACCTCACATTCATCTGGACAGGCTCGACGGGATAATCCCGAACAGAGAAATAATAGATTGTGGACACTATGGCTTCGCTTCAAAGACCAAGCTGGTCGGTGTCTCGGCCGCCCGGCTGAAGTGAGTAAAACCACCCTCGGTGACGACTTCCCGCGTCTGTTCCTCTCCTGCCTGGGCACCGAGACCGTAGCCGACCTCCTGGCTGAGCGAATTCGGCGTACAAGCCACTGTCGAGATCGAGTACGCGAGGCGGCCAAACGGGGTGAGGTTGTCTTCGACTCGGTCTTCGGCATAGGGTTCGACGATCATCCACGTGCCCTCCTCGGCGAGCGTCTCTCGGACGTGGGCCGCCACCCCGACTGGATCGCCCATGTCGTGGAAACAGTTGAACATTGTAACGAGGTCGTAGTCGGCCCCGTTGTACTCTGATGCGGTTGCGACCTCGAAGTCGACGCGGTCGGCAACATCTGCTTTTTCCGCGCGCTCGCGCGCTACCGCTATCGAGTCCTCGTGGTAGTCAATGCCGACTACCGTCGAGTTGGGGTACGCTTCGGCCATGCGGATCGTCGGTGCGCCGTGTCCACAGCCCACGTCGGCGGTCCGTCCGCCCGCTTTCAGCTTCTCATCGACCCCGTCGAGCGCCTCGATCCAGTCGATCAGATAGGCCCCATAGGATGGCCCGAAGAAGCGTTCGGTGCCGTGAAATACGTCCTCACCATGTTCGTGCCAGCCAATGCCCTCACCCGTTCGAAAGGCTTCGCGGAGTTCGGGTTTGATCTGGGCCGCCGATGCGACCAGCTGGAACGCGCCAGGCATGAACACAGGGCTCTCCTCGTTGGCTAATACATAAGCCTGTTCCGGGGTGAGATCGTAGCGGTCGGTCTCAGGGTTGTAGGTGACGTATCCGCCGGCGGCCTGTGAGCGCAGCCATTCGCGTACGTAGCGTTCTGTGGTATTCGTTTTCTCAGCCAACTCGTCGGACGTAAGCGGCTCAGCCTCGTCCAGTGCCGTATAGAGACCAAGTTCGTCGCCGATGACTGCCAGCGAGGCATGAACCGTCGCACCGAGGTCAACGAGTGACGTCTCCACGAGTTCGGTCAGTTTCTGTTCGTTGATCTGGCTCTCGTCCGCTTTGGTTTCTGTTGCCATGGCCAGTCGTTATACGATTTGCAGGTGTTCACTGCGGAGTTCTTCGTCCGTGTAGTCCTTCCCGTGGACCTCACGTATGTGGGTTTTCGCTAATTCGAGCGCCTCGTCTTCGTTTTCCGATTGAATGATGAATCGGCAATCGGCTGCTTTGGCTTCGCAATCGAGCCTGTGAGCCTGTGTCACTTCTTTCACCTCAAGATACATCATCGACGGCTATGGAAATAAACGTAATTAGAACAACATTTCTATCGGGACTTCGATTGAACTCGTTTTCTATAACTAAGTCATCACACTGGCCGAGTTTGATAGGTCATCAGTTCGGGCCCTCTCGGCATCCATCGACACGCTCTGGCATCCCCTCAAGTCCGAGTGGTGTGTTACCACGGAAAGGGTCTTTACCGACATTCACCTGGTTACCGTATGGACCCCCCTGCCCCAAACGAGACTGAACGACCGGACCCGTCAAAGGCAAATGAGGCGTTCACGATCCTCTCGGACGAGACCAGGCTCAAAGTATTACAGGCCCTCTGGGAAGCCCACGATCCAGCGGACGAGACGCCGATGCGGTTTGCCCAACTCCGTGAACGTATCGGCGTCGAGGATCCTGGCCGCCTCAACTATCACTTGAATAAGCTCCTGGGGCACTTCGTGCGGCGGACAGACGACGGATACGAGCTCATGGATGCGGGAAAACGAATCGTCAGAATACTTCTTTCCGGGACTGCCATCGACGACCCGGAGATCGAGCCAGTGGCGGTCGATATCTCGTGTTGGTATTGTGGCGGACAACCTGAGTGGAGTTATCGGGAGGGGTGGCGCTACTTAGAATGTACCAACTGCGACGCGCGGTGTGTCGAGTCGTTCCCGCCTGGCGTGATCAGCAAGACCGAATTCCCACCGTCGGGATTGCGGGGTCGGACGCCGAACGAGATCAACGAGGCGGATCGAATTTGGGGTGCTCATCGACGAGCGTCGGTAATGGATGGCGTTTGCCCTGAGTGTGCGGGTGAGATGCCCGTCACCTCGGTCGAAATCTGCGAGGATCACCAGCCGGATTGGGACGAGTACCAGTATTGCGAGGGTTGTGGGTCGATCTTCTGGATGCTCGTCTCTCACGTTTGCGAGGGGTGTAAATACCGGTGGCGGATGCCGACGTTGTTCTACCCGTCAAGACACCCGGCAGTGGTCGCGTTCTATTACGACCACGGCAATGAGTTCGACCTCGCTACATACGAACAACGCGAGCTGCTCCTCCGCTTTGAGGAAGAACTCCTATCGGAGGACCCTCTTCGCATCTGCATCTCGATTCCGTTGGGGGACGAAGTGCTACGGCTCACGTACGATGATCAGATGGAAGTAGTGGATGTGGATCGGCGAGAGTGAAAGTATGAATCCAGTGACCGATTACCGGTTTCTCGGTGAGTCGTCCTCGAATGCATGATTCGGGCACACCCAAACATACTGACTGTGATAGTACTGATGAATGCACCCTGTGTCTTGGACGCTACTCTTGACAAAATATACGAATGAGTGGTGGCTGATAGTTACTACCGTCTCTACAGAGATTGATTCACTACTCGACCACTTATCAATAGAATGGGCTTTTTTCGGGACAAGATACTGCGTTGATCTTTGACTTTGAACGGTACTTTTCCCTGTTCACTTTCACCGGGCCTACTAGTAGATTCTCGCCCGGTAGTGTTCCGGGCGCACACTACGACTCGTTACGAGCCCCGCTTCGACGAACGCTCTCAGTCGCCCTGAGAGAACGTTCGGCGATGTGCCCGTCGCCGCTTCGAGTTCAATGAATCGAAGCGGACGCTGCGCGGAGAAGAGGGCGTAGAACATCGGTATCGCGTGTGTCCCGGTGAGTGAATCGAGAAACGAACCGCCCGTCTCGTGCAGCATCTTGGGCCTCTCGTCGATAGGCCGCACGCCGTCGGGCGGGTCCCAGTACGCCACCACCGCCGTGTCCGAGTCCAGTCGTGCAGGATGACGGCCGAGGACCGTCCGCGAACCCAACCGATATACCGGTACGTCCGGTACGGTGTCTATCCATGAATCATCGAGCCGCGGAGTCGATATCGGTGCGGACGGACGCGACGGGTCGAGGACTCGAACGTGTCCGGGCGGAGGTACGATAACATGCCGTGGGGAGTGAACACGGAGTTCACCGAGGACGAGGGGCCGGAAGTGGAGATCGACGAGGAGGGAGAGAAGGTCGACCGAAGCGAGGATGGCTCGGAAACCACGCTGGATTTCGACATCGACGACGCGCTTTCGAACCTGGACTGAGCGGAATCCGTGGCCGTTGCGCGCGGTGATGGCGCCATCCGGGCAGTCTTCTACCCGTCGGTCGGCGGACTACGCGGGGATTTCACCGAGTTGCTCCATGAGCGAGGCCACGTCGCTCACGTGCCACATCTCGACGACGCGCCCATCCTCGACGCGGTCGATGAAGAGTCCGGAGAACTCGACCGACTTCCCGGTCGGTTCGACCCCGAGGGAGGGAATCTCGCCCTCGTGGGTGCCGGTGAGCGTCCAGTGACCACAGATCACGCCGTCGCCCATGAACACCGGGTCGAACGCGAGTTCGAAGTCGGGAAACATCTCGGCGACCGACTCGGCCCAAGCCTTGTACTCCGCCCGCCCGTGCAGGTCCTCGTCTCCGATCATGTGCCCGACGAACGCCTCGGCCATGAATTCGTCGGCGAGGGCCACGTTCCGCTCGTTCCAGAACTCGTCGATCTGTTCCGCGATGCGCGCGAGGGTGTCTTGATCGGTCACGTGTCGTCACCACTCGAACGATAATTAGTGTTGGATATCTAACTTTTGGTCGTCCCCGCCGAGTGAGAACGGGCGGCCGCACACTGCCGACAGTATCAGTCGTCCGCGTCGGCCGTCGTCGCCTGCGGGATCGTCACGCCCGGCAGTCCGGCTTCGATCTCCTCGCGGCGGTCCTCGAACGGTCCGGGAAGGACGAGTCGGCCGCCAAGGTCGTCGAGGGGTTCGTCGCTCGTATACCCCGGATCGCTCGTGGCGAGTTCGAACAGGACGCCGCCGTGTTCCCGGAAGTAGACCGAGCGGAACCAGTGGCGGTCGATCTGCTGGGTGGGGTTCAATCCCCGCGCCCGGGCGGCGCGCCGCATCGACTCCTGATCCGCGTCGGTCGGCGTCTGGAACGCGACGTGGTGGACCGTCCCGTGTCCCTGCCGGCCGCCCTCGACGGTGGGAAGCACGTCGACGTACGCCCCGACGGGGCCGGCGGCGGCGAAGCGGGTTCGCTCGTCGCCGGGCGTATCGCCCGGCGACTCCTCCGTTCCAACCTCCTCGAACCCCATCGTCCGGAGCAGTTCCGTCGTCGGTTCGGGGTCGGCCAGCCAGAGGGTCACGGAGTGGAAGCCCCGAATCGCCGCGTCCTCGGGCACGAACTCGGTCCACGGGACCGTCGGATCGTCGGCCGGAATCTCGACTTCGACGAGTTCGACCGGGAGGTTGTCGGGGTCGCGGAACGGCAACACCGTCTCCCCGAATCGCTCGATCCGGTCGCCGTACGAGACGCCGTGCTCGTCGAATCGGTCCTCCCAGTAGTCGAGGCTCCCCTCGGGGACGCGGAAGGAGGTCCGGGACACCTGCCCACTTCCCACCTTACCCTGCGGGAGGTCCGACCACGGGAAGAAGGTCATGCTCGTCCCGGGCGTCCCCTCCGCGTCCGCGAAGAAGAAGTGGTAGGTGCCCGGGTCGTCCTGGTTGATCGAGCGCTTGACCAGACGGAGGCCGAGCGTCTCGACCCAGAAATCGAGATTTCGCTGCGGGTCGCCGGCGATACAGGTAACGTGGTGGATGCCCGGCGTGGGCGTCGAATCTGCCATACGTCGACTACGTGCCGGACGAACTTGAATAGCCGCTGACGTGGGTGTTACCGGGTGACGCCGGCGTCGCTACGAGGAGTCACGCCCGCCGACGAGCGCCTGCTGGAGGACGTGTCCCAGAAAGCCCACACCAGGAACGGCAAAGACCGAGACGTGGACCCACGCCTCGTAGGTCACGCCGGACGGTTTCGTCGCGAGGAAGACGCCGTAGAGGGCCAGCATGATGCCGACCCAGACGAATGTGATGACGAGGAAGGGGACGGCGTTGCGAACGGCGTCGGTGACGGATCGACGGAGGCTCGGTGCCATACGCGATGGTACAGTCGGAAGGGGGTAAAGGTGCGCATCCGAATGGGACGGTCGTCGTCGCTGTCCACGGATCCCCGTAGTGACGGTCCGGCGCGAATCCGTGATTCCCCCCTCACCGCTCGACGACGCGAACGGCCGTCCCGGGCTCCATCCGGGTCGTCATGCCGAGTCGACGGGGCGGGTCGTCGGCGTCGTCGTCGTCGGGCCACGCGAGGTGGTAGTCGCGGCCGACCGTCGCGAGGGCGAGCTGTGCTTCGATCAGCGCGAACTGCCGGCCGATGCAGGTTCGGGGACCGCCGCCGAAGGGGACGTACGCGAAGTCGGGGAGGCGTTCGCGGAGGTCGGTCGCCCACCGCTTGGGGCGGAAAGCGACGGGGTCGTCGTAGAACCGCGGGTCGCGGTGCACCCGGTCGACGGTGAGCCAGGTCGTCGCTCCCTCGGGGATGCGGTAGCCGTCGACGACCACGTCGGTCGTCGTCTCGCGGGGGATGGTGTACACCGGCGGGAAGAGCCGCAGGGTTTCGGTGACGACGCGCTCGGTCACGTCGAGGGCGTCGAGGTCGGCGACCGTCGGCGGACCGTCGAGGGCGTCGACCTCGGCGTGGAAGCGCTCCCGCACCTCGGGGTGGCGGGCGAGCGCGTAGAACGCGAAGGCGATGGCCGTCGCGGTGGTGTCGTGGCCGGCGAAGATCATCGTCACCACCTGGTCCCGGAGGCGGTCGTCGGTCAGTGCCTCGCTCTCGACGCCCGACTCGCGGAGGGCGACGAGCAGCGTGAGGAGGTCGTCGGCCTCGCTCGGATCGGCGGGTGGATCGTCGGCCGCGGCGTCGAGCAGTCGGCTGGCGACCGATTGGAGCCGTCGTTTCCCGCGCTTGAACCGCCGACGCGCCGGCGTCGGCACCCACGTCGGGAGCGGGTACGAGGTGGGCGCGAACCAGTGCTGGAGGCGGTCGGCGGCGGTGCGAATCTCCGTGTCGCCGTCGACGGCGAGTTCCCGCCCGAACAGGGTCGCAAAGAGGACGTCGAGGGTCAGGTCGCTCGTCTCGGCCGCGAGGTCGATCCGGGTGCCCGGCTGCCAGTGGTCGCGCCGCCGTCTGATCGCGTCGGCCATGCCATCGGCGTAGTCGCGGAGGCTGTCCCGAGAAAACAGCGGCTGGAGTACGTCGCGCTGTCGGCGCCAGGTATCCCCTTCGACGGCCACGAGGCCGCCCTCGAACGCGATGCGGAAGTCCTCGGACTTGCGAAAGCGGTCCCGGTCGTTCAGGAGGACGCGCTCGAAGTAGTCCGGGTGACCGAGGTGGTAGACGTCGCCCGGGCCGAGGAGTTTGATCCGAATCAGGTCGTGATCGGCCATCGCTCGCTTGCGGAAGCCGAACACGTCGCGCATGGAGTGAAGGGTGTGAAACAGGGGATGGCCGGCACTCGACGGGTACGGCGGGAGCGGTGCCGCCCGCCCTCGCTCGGCGTCGCCCGATCCATCGATGCCGGCGCGCTCCTCGGTCATGTCTCCGCCATGCAGTTTCTGACAGTTAGCTCTTCGGTCGCGGGCGGTCGATTTGACCACAAAAGCAGAGCCGTTGATACGGGGTATCGTAAGTCAGTACCGATGGTTCGGCGAGACGGTCCGGCGAGCCACCGGTGAACAGTTACAATAATCCGTATGAATCGAGACGGGGCGAACGGGCCGATGGAGTACAACGCGACATCGCTGTGGGTGAGTCGGATCGTCGACTGGGGGCGGGGGTACGTCGACCGACCGCTTCTCGTGGCGTTTCTGACCATGGGGTGGATTCCGGTCGTCTGCTCGGTCGTCGCGCTCGATCCATCCGAAGCCTCGACGGCGTTTATCGTCGGGCAGGCGCTCGCCTGTCTGATGGTGGTGCCCGCGCCCTTCGACGTGTGGTACTACGACGAACGCCTCCTGCCGCAGTTTTTCGACGACATCGAACTCATCACGGCCGCGGAGAGCCACGACGCGCTCGATCGGCTGGCGAAACGATACGACACGTACTACGCCAAGTACTGGTGGGTGAGCACGCTGGTCTGGGTCGTGCTCGTTCTCACCGTGTTCGTCGTCGGCCAGGACTACTTCCGGGCACAGGGGATCGACACCCTCGTCGAACGGGGCGCGTATCTCGGCTTCTTCTGTTACTGGCTCCTGTTCGCCGGCCTGCGATCCCACGGGGGAGTGATAACGGTCTTCGTGATCCGCGCGTTCGCGGAGGAGGTGGCACTCGACGTGGATCCCCTCCACCCCGACGGCCTCGGCGGCCTCAGCACCGTCGGCACGTTCGCTATCCGCATGACCGTCATCACCTCACTGGGGTCGCTCGCGCTCCCGCTCTCCTTCCAGATCGCCGGCCATATCGCGTACGAGGAGGTCGTCTACGTCGGCGTCGCGCTGTTCGTCCTGCTGGTCGCGCTCAACTTCCTCTATCCGACGTACAAGGTGAACCGCCGGGCACAGGACCTGCGCGAGAGGATGCTCGACAACCACCGCGAGCGCATCCGCAAACTCGAGGAGCGACTCGCGTTGCTGACGGAGGGTGAGGCGGACCTGCCGGACGACGACCTCGCCGAGACGAACGACGAACTGCTGGAACTGGAGATTCGCCGCGCCAGACGCGAGTACGAGGACTATCAGAGCGTCCAGCTCTACCCCCTCTCGATCGGGATCATCACCCGACTGGCCAGTTCGATCCTGCTTCCAGTCTGCTTCATCCTGTTCGAACTGTTCATCACCGGGTCGCTGTGACGAACTGTAAAATACATTATCTTTCGTGACGTATAGGCGTCGATGAACGCCTCCAGCGAACTCCTCTCGACGATCAAGACCATCGACACGCCGCTCAAGCTGCTGGCGTTCGTCGTCGTCGTCTTCGCCGTCGTCGGTGGTGTGGTACTCCCCACTTCGAGCGTCTTGGTCCAACTGACTACCATCGTCTCGCTGGGGTTGATCGTCGTCATCTCCCTCGTCGTCGTCTACTCGAAGTGGGACCTCGCGACGACGCAGGTCGACCCGATTCTCGGTCCCGAACACCTTCCGCTCCACCCGATGGACGTCCGGACGTTGCGAACGGGACAGTGGTACTGTGAGTGGACGGCACGGAACGTTCACGACGACCTGAAGCCGTACGCAGACGACACGGTGACGATCATCGACGTCGACCGGACGACGGGCGTGGTCCGTGGGTACGGCACGCCGGTGTACGAGAACGCCGACGGCTATCAGGTGAACGGACGGGTCTCGAAGAAGGGGTACGCGCACCTCTACTACAAGAGCGGGTGGCCACACGCGGAGAAGATGGGGATGATCATCCTCAAATTCGACTTCCAGCAGGGGACAGCGCAAGGCTGGTGGCTCGGTGGCCTTCGGGAAACCGGCTTCCTCATCAGCGGGGGCGTCACGTGGACGAAAGACGCCGTCTACGAGGGCGAGTGGGAGGACCGGTACCACTCGTTCGACTACTACGACCTGCCGACGATGACGGCCGGCGTGGGCGACTCAGATACCCCGAATCCAGTCGACGGTGCCGAGGGTTTCGAAGATCATCCACGCGATGAAGGCCGCGTAGAGACCGAGGAGGGCGTAGGCCTCGAGATTGGTGAGTTCGAGGTGGGTCCGCGTGACGACGACGAAGACGATGGTGGCGAAGGCGAGAAATCCCATCAGGGGGATGGCGACGAGGAAGTCGACGGTCGCCGACCCCGCGAGGACGACGCCGACGGGGATGGCGACGAGGAGGTTGAACGTGTTGCTACCGAGGACGTTGGTGAGGCTAGTCACGTCGTCGTCGTCCGCGGCCGCGCGGACGCTGACGAAGGCGTCCGGGAGGCTCGTCGCCGCGGCGATGACGGTTAATCCCCACAGGAACGGCGGCGTGCCGAACGCGACACCGAAGTCGAGGGCGGCGCTGACGATGCCCTCGACGCCGACGGCGATGATGGCGAGCGAGAGGACGAGTCGCCCCCACTCGCGGCCCAGATCGATGTCGGGCGGGGGGCTCGGGGCGTGGTCGCGGGTGTCCTGGTACTGGAGGAAGACGTAGACGCCGTAGGTGACGAGGGGGAGAAGCGCGAGCGTGGGGGTGAGGATCGCCGCCTCGTTCGTCCCGCCGGGGACGTACGTCGCCCCGAGGGCGAAGGTGAGAAACAGGACGAGGACGCTGATGATATAGAACTGGGCGTCCTTGTGGACGATGTCGCGGGTGGCTTCGAGTTCCTCGCTGGCGATCGCGGAGACGGCGGGGATGACGAGCAGGTTGAAGATGGCGGAGCCGACGATGGCGCCGACGCCGAGCGAGAACTCGCCGTGGAGCACGGTGCTGATGACGACGGAGCTGAGTTCGGGGAAGCTGGAGCCGACGGCGACGACGACGGCGCCGTGGACGGCGACCGGGAGGCCGTAGTAACGGCTGAGCCGCCCGGCACCGCGTTCGAGCTGTTCGCTTCCGATCCAGATGACGCCGGTCGAGACGAGGGCGAGGACGGCGGCGACGCCGAGGCCAGCTCCGATCACTGCCCGATTATCGACAGCCGGCATCAAAGAACTGTCCGTTCGGAGGCAGCCGGCCATAACTTGCGACAGTCAGTATCAAGGGGCTGTCGAGCGTGGACCTGCCCATGGCCGGACTCTGCTTCGACATGTACGGGACGCTCTGTGATACGAGTAGCGTGCGGACGCGCCTCGGCGAGGCACTCGGCGTCCCCGAGCGCCTAGTGGCCGCCGTGGACGAGACGTGGCGACGCAAACAGCTCCAGTACTCCTACCAGAGCGCACAGATGGACGACTACGAACCGTTCTGGGAGATCACGGGCCACGCCCTCGACTACGCGCTCGCGGCGTACGACCTCGATCCGACCCCTGATACCCGCGAATATATCCGGAGCGCGTACGACCACCTCGATCCGTTCTCGGGCGCCGTCGAGGCGCTCACGCGTCTCGGCGAGGCCGGACACGACGTGGTCGTCCTCTCGAACGGCAATCCGGCGATGCTCGAACGTCTCGCCGAGAACGCGGGGCTCGCTCCCCACCTCGACGACGTGCTGAGCGCGGACGCGGTGCGGACGTTCAAACCCGATCCGGCGGTGTACGAACACGCCGCGGAGACGCTGGACCGCCCGCTCGACGACTGCCGATTGATCTCCTCGAACGCGTGGGACGTAGCCGGCGCCGGCAACGCGGGGATGGCGACGACGTGGGTGAACCGCACGCGCGACCCGCCGGAATCGATCGGTGCCACACCGGACCGGATCGTCGACACCCTTCCGGTCGTCGCCGACGAGTTGTGTTGACTCCGGGTACCGTTTCGGAGGGCAATCCAACACGAACGTTATCCCAAAAACAGAAACTATTATTAGTGTTCTGACTACCCCTTTGTGCATGGGTAGCAATGACAACCGTCTGGACAGACGTGACGTGATCAAGGCCGCCGGCGCCGCCGGCACCGCCGGACTGGTCGGGTTGGCCGGCTGTTCGGGCGGCGGTGGCGGCGGTGGCGGCGGGGGCGAGGGGGAGTCCGAGTATCCCGAACTCGGCAACTACCCCATCGAGGGCGATACCGCGACGTTCGGGTTCAACGTCCCGCAGTCTGGGCCGTACGCCTCCGAGGGTGAGGACGAACTCCGTGCGTACGAACTCGCGGTCAAGCACCTGAACAACGGTGGCGGCTGGGTCGACTCTCAGTTCGACAACCTCTCCGGCGACGGCGTGCTCGACTATCAGATCGACTCGGTGAGCGGCGACACGGCAACCGACGCCGACACCGCGCGCCAGTCCGCGTCGCGGATGATCCAGCGCGACGACGTGATCATGGTGAGCGGGGGCTCCTCCTCCGCCGTCGCCATCGCGGTCCAGGAGCTGTGTCAGCGCGAGAACACCCTCTTCATGGCCTGTCTGACCCACTCCAACGAGACGACCGGGGCGAACTGCGTTCGCTACGGCTTCCGGGAGATGTTCAACGCGTACATGACGGGGCAGGCGCTCGCCCCAGTCCTCCGTGACGAATACGGCGAAGACCTGCAGTTCTACCAGCTCTACGCCGACTACAGTTGGGGCCAGACCGTCCAGGAGTCGATGAACCAGTTCCTGACCGAGACGGCCGGCTGGGAGCAGGTCGACTCCGTCGCGACGCCGCTCGGGACGAGCGACTACTCCTCGTATCTCTCCGAGGCCGCCAACTCCGAGGCGGACGTGCTCCTGCTGGATCACTACGGACTGGACGGCGCAACGTCGGTGAGTCAGGCGGTCGACGCCGGGCTGGACCAGAACATGGAACTCGTCGTTCCGCTGTACAACCGGCCGATGGCGCAGGCCGCCGGCGGCGCCATCGAGGGCGTGTTCGGCACCGTCGCCTGGGACTCCCAGATAGACAACACGCCGTCGAACGAGTTCACGCAGGTGTTCCAAGACGAGTACGACCGCATCCCGTCCGGGCCGGCACAGCTCGCTTACTCCCAGACGCTCCAGTACGCCGCGGCCGTCGAGCGCGCGGGGACGTTCTATCCGCCCGAGGTCATCCGACAGCTGGAGGACTTCGAGTACAGCAACATCGGGATGGGCGAGGAGATGATGCGCGCCTGCGACCATCAAGCCCAGCGCGACGTGCCGGTCGTCCGTGGCCTGTCCGAGTCCGAACAGTCCGAAGGCCAGTACTTCGAGATAATCAACGTCACGAGTCGAGACGAACTCGGCTACGGCTGCGACGCCGGCCCCGCCGCGGAGTGCGAACTCGGCGAGTACGGCGACGAGTAATCGCGACCGTCCGGCGCGAAGCGCTCTCGCGCCGTGGCACAAAATTATAGTAAATAATGCTCAATCACACGTATATGACACTACCACCCGGAGCCCCTCGTCGGTCCACCGAGCGTGGCAGCCGTGAGGTGAGACGATGAGCTTCCACATCGAGGCGATTACCGTCCTGCTCAACGGCCTCCAGCAGGGTGCCATCTACATCCTGCTCGCCGTGGGGCTGTCGATCATCCTCGGCACGCTGAAGTTCGTCAACTTCGCTCACGGGGCGCTGTATCTCATCGGTACCTACGCGGGGCTGCTGTTGGCCCTCGAGATCAACTTGACGAGCGGACAGCTACAGGAGTGGGGGTTCTCGACGCTCGGCTTCGGCCTGGGCTACATCCCCGCCCTGATTATCGTCCCCTTCGTCGTCTTCGTCGTCGGTCTGGCGATGGAGCGCTTCGTCGTCGAACCGTTCAAAGATCGACCCGACACCGATCAGATCCTCGTCACCTTCGGGCTGGCGATCATCGTCCAAGAGCTGTTCCGAGCCTTCTTCGGATCCAGTAGCCTGCCGTTCAGCCAGCCCGCGTGGGCCCAGGGTCCACCGCAGGTTCCCTTCCTCGCGGCCATCCCCATCTCTCAGTGGCGGTACTACGTCATCGGCATCACGGCGATTCTGGTGCTCATCGTCTACCTCCTCGTGGAGTTCACGGACTTCGGCCTGATCGTTCGGGCCGGCACTCGCGACCCGGAGATGGTGGAACTGCTCGGAATCCGTCTGAGCCGGCCGTACATCGTCGTCTTCGGTATCGGCGCGGCGCTCGCCGGCGTCGCCGGCGTCGTCGGCGGCCCGCTCAACCCCGTCAACCCCACCATCGGAAACGAAATCCTCGTGCCCGCGTTTCTGACCGTCGTCATCGGCGGCGTCGGCTCCATCGCCGGCGCCGTCCTCGGGGGCGTCCTGTTCGGCCTCACACAGGCTATCCTCGTGGCGACGTACTCCGCGTGGGCACAGGTCGGTCTGTACGCCATCGCCGCCATCGTCCTGCTCGTGCGACCGCAGGGCCTGCTCGGTGAAGAGGGGGTGGCGCCGTGAGCGACGAACCTGCGCCGGCAAGCGAGGCGGACGCGAGCGCTATCGCCGACGCCGTCGGCATCTGGGCGCCCCGCGGCAACGAGTTGCGGGTCGTCGCCGGCACCGCCGCCCTCCTCGCGCTCTTCCCCTTCGTCTTCTCGCGGATGCCCGTCGTGAGCGAGCTGTTACAGGGGTATCAGAGCCTCGCGACGCTCATCCTCATCTGGGGTATCTTCGCGCTCGGCTTCGACCTCCTACTCGGCTACACCGGCCTCCTCTCCTTTGGCCACGCCGCCTTCTGGGGCGGGGCCGCCTACGCCGCCGGAATCTTCAGCCAGAACGTCTCCGGATCGCCGGTCCTGATGGTAATCGCCGGTACGGCCTTCGCCGTCCTGCTCGCGTGGGTGCTCGGCTTCCTCTCGCTGCGCCGTGGCGGTATCTACTTCGCCATCCTCACGCTCGCGTTCGCCCAGATGTTGTTCTACATGTCCTCGTCGCCGCTGGCGTTCCTCACCGGCGGCGAGAACGGATTCACGGGCGTAGAGACGGCCGAGTTGTTCGGCATGTTCCCCTTGGAGAGTGAGTTGCCGCTCGTGCTCGAAACGCTGCTCGGAACCTGGCTGTACCTGTTCGTGGCCATCATCACCCTGCTCTGTGTGGCGCTTGCCTACCGCGTCCTCAACTCTCCGTACGGGATGGTGTTCCGTGCCATCCGCGAGAACGAACAGCGCGCGGAGTTCGTCGGACTGAACGTCTGGCGCTACCGCCTGATGTCTTTCATCCTCTCCGGCCTCTTTGCCGGCATCGCCGGGAGCCTCTTCACCATTCACGGCTCGTACGTCCCGCTCGCCTCGTTCTACTGGACGACGAGCGGCGAGGTGGTCATCATGACCGTCCTCGGCGGCACGGGGTCGCTGTTCGGTCCCGTTATCGGCGCCGGCGTCTACCTCTACGTCGAGAACATCGTCAGCGGCGGGCATCCGTTCGAGTTCATCGCCCCCTTCTGGCACCTCATCCTGGGGCTGGTGTTCGTCGTCGTCATCTGGGTGTTCCCCCGCGGCATCTGGGGCTTCTTCCGCGACGTTCGTGACTTCGTCACCGGAGGTGAGGACTGATGGCGCTTCTCGAAACGGAGAACCTCGTCAAGGAGTTCGGTGGCCTCGTCGCTACCGACGACGTGAACCTCACGGTCGAGGAGAACGAACGCGTCTCTATCATCGGGCCGAACGGGGCCGGAAAGTCGACGCTGGTCAACCTCATCACGCGGCGTCTCGACCCCACGTCGGGCGACATCCGGTTCAAAGGCGAGTCGATCGTGAACCGCGACCCCCACGAGGTGGTCCAGATGGGCGTCAGCAAGTCGTTCCAGACCGCCTCCATCTTCTCGAATCTCACCGTCCGGGAGAACGCCGAAATCGCCGCGCTCGCCGCCGAACACGGCTCGTTCGGGTTCAAATTCCTCGAACACCGTGATAGCCTCACCGACGTCCACGAGGTAGCACGGGACACCCTCGACGCCGTTGGCCTCCTGAGTCAGGCCGACCGCACGGCGTCGGAACTCCCCTACGGCGACAAGCGCCGCCTCGAAATCGGCATCGCGCTCGCGGCCGAACCGGATCTCCTCCTGATGGACGAGCCGACGGCGGGGATGTCGCCCGAGGAGACCGAGGCGACGGTCGACCTCGTCGAGGAAGTCAAGGAGGAACTCGGGCTGACGTTCGTCCTCATCGAACACGACATGGAAATCGTCTTCAGGGTCTCCGACCGCATCGTCGTCCTCAATCGCGGCCGGGTCATCGCCGAAGGGACGCCCGAGGAGATCAGGGGCGACCCCGAGGTACAGGAGGCGTATCTCGGAGGTGTCGACCTGTGAGCCTGCTCGACGTGGACGCCATCGACGCCTACTACGGCGAGAGCCACATCCTGCGTGATCTCTCGCTCACCGTCGAGGAGGGCGAAATCTGTGCGCTGCTCGGGCGCAACGGCGCGGGCAAGACGACGACCCTACGTTCCATCGCCGGTGCGAAACCGCCACAGGTTCGCGACGGCTCGGTCACGTTCAAAGGCGACGACATCACCTCGATGCCGGCCGACGACGTGGCGATGCAGGGCATCTCGCTCGTTCCCGAGGAGCGGCGAGTGTTCGCCAACCTCACCGTCGAGGAGAACCTCGAAATCGCCGAGGTGTCCCGTAACCGCTCGAACACGTGGCGGCGTCCGCTCACGTCGACGGGAACGTCCATGTCCACCGAACAGGTGTACGACGACTTCCCCCGTCTCCGCGAGCGCAAAACCCAGAAGGCCGGCACGCTCTCGGGCGGCGAACAACAGATGCTCGCCATCGCCCGCGCGCTCAAACAGAGCACTGACCTCCTCCTCCTCGACGAACCGTACGAGGGTCTCGCGCCCAAAATCGTCGAAGACGTGGAGGCGGCCGTCGAGCGCATCAGCGATCAGGGCGTGACGATCCTGCTCGTCGAGCAGAACGCCGCCGCCGCCATCAAGATCGCCGACCGGGCGTACGTCGTCGACCAGGGAGGGATCGTCTTCGACGGCACCGCCGACGAACTCCGAGAGGACGAGGCGACCCGCGAGCGCTACCTCGGTGTCTGAGATGGCCGGCACCGACCCTTCCACCGCGACGCTCGAAGACGCCATCGACGACCTCGTCGCCGCCGGCCTCGTCGACGAGAACGACGACGGACTCGCCACGACCGAGGCGTTCGAGGCGACCCGGCGGATCTATCGCGACACGTACGGCACCGCCGCCGCCGACGCCTTCCGCCGGACGGTCGCCGACACGTTCGGCGTGAGCGAATCCGTCGCGGTCGACCGGATCGAGCGCGGGGCGATCACCCGCGAGGATCTGATCGCGTACCTCTCGCTCCGCGCGGAGTTCGACGACGACATCGACGACGAGCGACTGGCGACGATGGCGACGGTCGTCGCCGAACTCTCACCGGGGTCGCCCGTCCCCGACCGGCTTCACGAACTCGACGACGAGTCGTGGGCCGGCTTCCTCGACGACCATCCGAACGCCGTCGTGACGGTGTGGCGCCACGACTGCGCCCCCTGCGAGGCGCTGAAGGAGAACCTCGACGCCGTGCTCTCGGCGCTCCCGGACGGCGTGGCCGTCGCTGGCGTCGACGGCGAGTCTGTCCCGGAGTTCCGGCGGACGGTCGGCGTCGACGCCGCGCCCGCGGTCTGCTCGTTCCGCAGCGGCGACCTCGAGGACGTGACGACTGGCCGGCAGTCCGTCGAGGCGTACGCGGATCGGTTCGCGGCGGTGTTCGAGTAGCGAACGCCGCCAGAGGGATGTTACTCGGCGGCGTCGCCCGCGACCATCACCGGCCGGTCCGCGTTCAGAATCACCGTCTGCGTGACGCTCCCGAACAGCGCCTTGCCCGTGGGCGACCGTTTTCGGCCGGCCACGACGATCAGGTTCGCGTCTTCCTCCTCCGCAACCTCGAGCAACTGGTCGGCGGGGTCGCCGCTCGATTCGGCCACTTCGAAGTCGACGCCACGCTCCTCCAGAAAGTCGGTCGCGTGACGCACGGACGCGAGCTGGGATGCGGACGCGCCGCTCGGGTTGTCGGTGAAGCTGTGGATCACCGTCACTCGCTTCTCGGACGCCTCGCCGGGCAGGTCGGCGACCGCACGCGCACACGCCATCGCTCGCTCCTCGTTGTCGTCGACACCGATCACGACGTGGTACATACTATAGGTTCGACGAGCCAGCATTAAGTTTCTTTACTTCATGCCGTCTCCGTATCGAGTCGATTCGAGAGATAGACGACGAGACCCAGGGGGAGGCCGAGCACCACCGCGATGGTCACGACCCCGTACACCGCGAGTCCGGGACCGTTCGGTGGCAGGGCAACGAGGAAGAACAGCCGCGGTGGCGCACCCATCTCGATAACTTCGCCGAGCACGAACCCGAGGAGACCAGTGAGTCCCACGATGACGACGTAGAGCGTCAACACGAACCGGCGCCCGTCGCGAGGCGTTTCTGACACGCCCGTACACACGGCCCACGGTGGATTATCGCTTTCCCTTTCGACCGATGGGCCTTTGCCGACGCCCCCCGTTCGTCGATGTATGAGCAACACGGATATCCTCGGTATCATTCTGGGGAGCGTCGCACTCCTGATGTTCGTCACCGGCATTCTGCTGGCGACGTAACGAAAAGGGTTGGTCAGCCGTCAGTCGTCGGTCGGTTCGCCGCCGTCGGTGGCGAGGTCCTCTTGCTCGTCGCCGCCGTCCGCGAGGGCGGTTTCCTGCTTGTTCTCGAACCACTGCCACTCGTTGGTGTAGACGCCTTCCTCGCGGAGGTCCCACGGGTCGCCGTCCTGCACCTTCGGGCCTTCCAGCCACGAGACGACGAAGTTGTACGTCCAGATGAGACCGCCGACGAACATCAGCACCGCGCCGAGGGTCGCCACCTGATGGAAGGTGGCGAACTGTGGCAGGTAGGTGGCGTACCGCCGCGGCATCCCGCCGTAGCCCAGCACGATCATCGCGAGGAACGTGATGTTCGAGCCGAACATCCACAGCCAGAAGTGCGCCTTGCCGAGGCGACGCTGGTACATCCGACCGGCGAACATCGGGAACCAGTAGTAGAGGCCGGCGAAGCCGGCGAAGGCGATGACACCCATGACGACGTAGTGGAAGTGACCGACGACGTAGTAGGTGTCGTGAAGCACCAAGTCGACCGGAACGGAGGCGAGGAACACACCGCTGATGCCGCCGATGATGAAGTTGGAGACGAAGCCGATGCAGAACAGCATCGGCGTCGTCAGGCGGAGCTTCCCGTTCCACATCGTCGTGATCCAGTTGAACGTCTTCACCGCGGAGGGGATGGCGATAGCCATCGACACCGCCATGAACGACGCGCGCAGGCGGGGGTCCATGCCGGTGGCGAACATGTGGTGGGCCCAGACGCCGAACGAGAGCACGCCGATGGCGAGCGTGGAGTAGACGACGAACTTGAACCCGAACAGCCGACGCCCGGCGAACCGCGGGAGGACGTAGCTGACGATGCCCATCGGCGGCAGGACGAGGATGTACACCTCCGGGTGGCCGAAGAACCAGAACAGGTGTTGCCAGAGCATAGTCCCGCCGGCCTCGATGGCGAAGAAGCTCGTTCCGAGGTTACGGTCCAGCAGGAGCATGATCAGCGCGCTTCCCAGGAGGGGGAAGGCAAAGAGGATCAGCCCGGACTGGGTGAGGATAGTCCACGAGAAGATGTCGAGGTTCGCCCAGGTGACCTCCTCGGCACGCTCGGTGAGGATGGTCGCGATGAAGTTGATCGACCCCATCGTCGCCGAGACGCCGGTGAGGTGGAGGCCGAGGATCATCAGGTCGACGCCGGCGTTGGCCTGATTTCCGCCGCCGACGCCCGCCGAGAGCGGCGTATAGAGCGTCCACGCCGTCTGGGCCGGGATGATATCACCGAGCGGGAAAAAGCCCGCCCAGATGAGGAGCGCACCCGGCGGCAGGAGCCAGAACGCGATGGCGTTGATCCGCGGGAACGCCATGTCGTCCGCGCCGATGAGCAGGGGTACCAGGTAGTTCGCGAACGCCGCGATGATCGGCGTCCCGAACAGGAACAGCATGGTGATCCCGTGACTCGTCAGCAACGAGTTGTAGAACGTGTTCGACAGGAGCGTCATCCCGGGATCGAGCAGTTCGATCCGCATCAGCATGATCATCAGGCCGCCGACGACGAAGGCGATGACGCCGTAGAGGCCGTACAGCATCCCGATGTCCTTGTGATCGACTGTCGTCAGCCAGCGACTGATACCGGCTGGTTTCTCCCGTGAGACGTACCCCGATTCGCCGGCCGCCCCGCCACTTCCCAGTGGCGTGTACGACCGCCAGTCTTCGATCCGCGCGAGCCACGCGGCGATGATCACGAGGAAGAGCCCCATGAGCACCGTCAACGCTAACTGTCCGGTGATCTGCATGGATGTTGCTCAGGAACGCAGGGTTAAGAAATATTCGGGTATGGTCGGCGAAATTGCGTCGGATACGCACGGCTCTACGTCAGTTGAAATCGCCCGCCGCCGAGTGTTCACTCCTCGTGTTCTTCTTCGATCGGTTCGGCCCCGTCGACAGTCGCGCCACCCGGCAGGTACATCGGTGCCGTCTTCTCGGCCGTTGCGATGGCTTTCCCTGACAGGTACGTCAGGATGGCCAACAGGACGAAGGGAGCGAGCAACAGCGTGACCTGCAGGATGCGCGTCACCGAATCGACTCCGAACGGGTTGTACACGACGTATCCGACGAGGAAAAAGAGGAGGATGAACAGCGGCACGAAGTTCACCGTCAGATCGAGCAGGGTGTCTCGATCGAACACTTTCGTCGACATAACCGACACAAAACACAGGCCAAACAAATAGGTTTCTATCGTCGGGGTCCACACCGACGCCGTGGTGGCCGGACGGCGGGACGTACGGACAGTAACGATACGTCGGCTCAGATCGTCTCGCGTTTCGGCACGAACAGTTCCCCGCCGATGCCGCCCACTGCGAGGAGCGCGCCCGCCGTGATGATGGCGTACCCGCGTGTCACGAGGTTCACGTCGGTGAACGCGAGGACACCGCCGACGACGAACAGCAGGCCGGCAAAGACGACGAGCGGTCGCCACGCCGTCTTGGCGTAGCCCGACTCCCGAATCATGCCGGTCAGGCTCCCACAGAACAGGAGCAGGCCGCCGACGGCGACGACGAACACGTCGAACAGGATGCCGAGTTCCGCGACGGGGATGCCGAACGCCACGAAGATGGGCCACGGACTCGCCATCCGATACTGATCGCTAAGCCCCGGTTGATCGTCCATACCAGCCGTAGCGGCCGGATCGTAGAAAACGCTTCGACCCACCGATCCGATCGCCGGATCCCCCGATTCAGGCGACGTTGACGCCGTGGCGCGCGAGAAACCGACCGACGTCCTTGATCTCGACCGGACTGCCGACGATCCGACACAGCCCCTCTTCGGTGGTGAAGACGCTGACGGCGAACTCGGACTCGATATCGCCCCGGATTCCGTCCAACGATTCGCACGGCACCACGATCTGCGTGCTGTCTCGCAACCGCTCGGGGCCCGACATCGGTGTAGTTGTTTCCGTACCCCGGTATAACCGTGTCGAAAGTCTATCACTTGCGCGACCGCGACGGGCCGAAAGGACAGGTTTTTCGACGCCGCCGGCCGAGAGTCGGGTGATGGGTCTGGAGGAGGAGATTGAGGACCTCCGCGAGGAGATTTCCAACACGCCGTACAACAAGTCGACCGAACAGCACATCGGCCGGCTGAAGGCGAAGCTCGCGGAAAAAAAGGAGAAGCTCGAACGGCAGGCCTCTTCCGGCGGCGGCCAGGGCTACGCCGTCGAGAAGACGGGCGACGCCACCGTCGGCCTGGTCGGCTTCCCCAGCGTCGGCAAGTCGACCCTGCTCAACGCCCTCACGAACGCCGAGAGCGAAGTCGGCGAGTACGAGTTCACCACCCTCGACGTGAACCCGGGGATGCTCAAGCACAACGGCGCGAACATCCAGATGCTCGACGTGCCGGGGCTGATTGAGGGGGCCGCCGGCGGCCGCGGCGGCGGGCAGGAAGTCCTCTCGGTCGTCCGCACAACCGATCTCGTGATTTTCATGCTCTCGGTGTTCGAGATTCAGCATTACGACCGCCTCCGCGAGGAGCTGTACGCCAACAAGGTCCGACTGGACACCTCGCCCCCGAACCTCTCCATCTCCAAGACCGGCAAGGGAGGCCTGCGCGTGACGACCACCGACGACGTGGCGCTGGACGAGGGGACGATCAAGAGCGTCCTGCGCGAACACGGTTACGTCAACGCCGACGTGACGGTCCGCGGGGACTGCACCATCGACGAACTCATCGATGGCATCCAGGACAACCGGGTCTACCTCCCCTCCATCGTCGCGGTCAACAAGGCCGACCTGATCGACACGGACTACCTCCCGACGGTGAAGGAGAACCTCCGTGACCACGGCCTGGACCCCGACGAAGTGGTGTTCATCAGCGCCGAGGAGGAACGCGGCCTCGGCGCCCTCAAAGAGAAAATCTGGGAGGCACTCGGGATGATACGCGTATACATGGACAAGCCGGGCCGCGGCGTCGACTACGACGAGCCGCTCGTCCTGCGCGAGGGGAAAAACACCGTCGACGACGCTCTGAACAAACTCGGTGGGACGCTCGACGAGCGGTTCCGCTTCGCCCGCGTCACCGGTCCGAGCGCGAAACACGACGAACAGCAGGTCGGTCGCGACCACGAACTGCAGGACGAAGACGTGATGCGCGTCGTCGCGCGGCGGTAACGTGCCCGACCGCTCGTCGTGGCTCGGTATGCTGGCCCTCCTCGCCGTCCCGTGGTCGGTCCAGACGTTCGCGGGCACGCGCCCGCCCGGATTCGTCTTCGCGTGGGGGTTAGTCAACGTCGATCCGTTCTCGGTCACGTTCATCTGGGACTTCCTCTTCCGGTATACGATGGGACTGCCCGACTACATCCTCGCCTGGCCGCTCTCGGTAGGCTGTTATCTTCTCGCGCTCACGAGCGCGGCCGGCGGCGACGCCGTCGGCCGCGAAGATCCGCGTCTAACTGCCGGTCTCCTCGCAGCCGCTGGCGTGGCGCAGTTGACCCTCGCCCGTGGGTTCTCGGTCCAGCCCGACCGGGCCGGCTGGCCGCTCGGGACGCTCGCCTGCTGGCTCGTCGCGTGGTGGGTGTACCGGCGACGCGACGCGTAAGCCGTGAGCCACCGGGGGCGCTTTCTGTCCGTAACACAGCGGTCGAGCGCGACGGACCGCCCTACTCCGCGACGTGGACGACCTGTTTACCGACGTTGTCGCCCGAAAAGAGCCCGAGGAACGCGTCGGGTGCGTTCTCGAGGCCCTCGACGACCGTCTCGCGGTGGTCGAGTTCGCCCGATTCCACCCACGCTTCGAGTTGCTCGCGCGCCGCGTCGAAGCGCGTCGCGTAGTCGCTGACGAGGAGGCCTTCGACTGTCGCACGCGACGCGATGAGCAGCGGGAGTTTCCGCGGCCCCGTCGGGACGCGCTCGTCGTTGTAGTGGGCGATCTGTCCGCAGACGGCGACGCGGGCGTCGACGTTCAGTTTCGTGAACACCGCGTCCGTGATGGGGCCGCCGACGTTGTCGAAGTAGACGTCGACGCCGCCGGGCGCGGCGTCGTCGAGCGCCGCGCGGTAGTCGTCGGTCGTCTTGTAGTTGATCGCGGCGTCGAAGCCCAGGTCGTCGGTGAGCCACGCCGTCTTCTCGTCGGTGCCGGCGAAACCGACGACGCGACAGCCGTTCAGTTCCGCAATCTGGCCCACCGTCGAGCCGACGGCGCCCGCCGCCCCAGAGACGACGACGGTGTCGCCGGGGCGGGGCTCCCCAACGTCGAGGAGGCCGAAGTAGGCCGTCCGGCCCGGCATGCCGAGGGTGCCGAGATACGCGGGGAGGTCCGCCACCGACGGATCGACAGGGGCGGCGTCGTCGGCGTCGAGGACGCTGTACTCTGCCCAGGTGCCGCGGCCGGTGACGAGTTCGCCCGCCTCGAACTGATCGCTCTCGCTCTCGACGACTTCGCCGACGACGCCGCCCTGGAGGGGGTCGCCGACGGCCCACGGCTCGGCGTAGGACTCGCCCGCCCGCATCCGGCCCCGCATGTAGGGGTCGACGGAGAGGTAGTGGACGCGGACGAGGAGTTCGCCGAACCGCGGCGTCGGCCGGTCGACCTCGCGCATGTCGAAACTGTCGAGAGTCGGTTCGCCTTCGGGTCGCTCGGCGAAGTGCCAGGCTCGCATACGCGGCGTTCGGCGTCGGCACGGAGGTACCTTCCGACTCGACGCCCGTGGACCGGACGTTGAAATAGGTCGGCCGGATATGGGACGTATGACAAAATACTCGACCGGCTCGGACCGAGGGGGCGGCGACGGCGACGCCTGCGAGCTCTGTGGCCGTGAGACGGCGAACCTCGAGCGCGCCACCGTCGCGGGCGCGAGCCTGCTCGTCTGTTCGGACTGTGCTCCCCACGGGGACACCGGCGGGCGCGGCGGCGGGTCGGGGGGAGGGGGCGGCTCCGATGCTTCTGGCTCGCGGACCGACGCCGACGAGCCCAACCGTCGCAAACGCGCCGCCCAGAACACCGCCCGCATCTACGACGCCTCTAGGGGCAACACGAAACGCTGGGAGCGGGAGGGGACCGACTACGAGGAGGACCGCCTCCCCTATCTCGTCTCCGGCTACGGTGACCGCGTCGAGGCGGCGCGACAGGACGCCGGGCTGACGGTCGAGGAACTCGCCACTGACCTGGAGGCCGACGCGGACGACATCCTCGCGCTCGAACAGGGGCGAGCCACCCGCGCCGGCGTCGGCGGGTCGCTCGTCCGCGCCGTCGAGGAGCGCCTCGGCGTCGAACTCGTGGACGAGTAGCGCCGGCGACCCTGCGTCGGGGGAGTCGCCGTCCCGGTGACGACCATCTCGAAACGGGGACGACCGACGGTAGAGGGAACGATTTTACTCGTCCGGCGTCCGACTGGGGGCTATGCAGACACGAGCCCCCGCCGAACCCGACGTTCGGGAGTTCGAGGCGACGGTCGAACGCGTCGACGACGCCGCCGATGGCCCCGCGGTCGTTCTCGACGAGACGTACTTCTACGCCGAGAGCGGCGGCCAGCCGGCCGACAGGGGGACGCTCGCCGGCGTCCCCGTCGCGGACGTACAGAAGCGTTCCGGGGGCGTCGTCCACTACCTCGCCGACGACGCCGGGCTCGCCCCCGGTGACGACGCCGTCGGCGTGATCGACGACGACTTTCGCACCTACTGCACCCGCGCCCACACGGCGAGTCACCTGCTCTACGGCGCGGGGCGTCGCGTACTCGACGACTTGGGGTACGGCGGGTTCGGCATCGACGCCGAGAAGGTTCGCGTCGACTTCGCCACCTCGACCGACATCGACGACGCGGTGTTGGTCGAACTCGAACGCCTCACGAACCGCGCGGTGTGGGATTCCCGTCCCGTCTCGTGGGGCGAGGTACCCGTCGACGAGGCGCGCGCACGCGACGACGTGGCGTTCAACACGAAGACCGAGGAGGGTGTGATGGACGACGCCGACACCGTCCGCCTCGTCGACATCGAGGGCTGGGACGTGGCGGCCTGTGGCGGGACGCACGTCTCGAACACGCGGGCCGTCGGGCCGGTCGAGGTGCTGGAACGGTCCAACCCCGGCGAGGGACTGACGCGCGTCGAGTTCGCGGTCGGGCCGCCGGCCATCGACCGCCGAGCGGGGGTTCGTGGCGCCGCTCTCGACGCCGCACGGACCCTCGGGACGAGCGTCGACGCCCTCGACGAGGCCGTCGAGGAGTTGCGAGCCGAGCGCGACGACCTGGCGGCCGACGCACGGGCGTACAAATCGGAGGTGCTGGGGGCGCGTCTCGACGGCCTCCCGACGGCCGAGCGCGACGGGACGGTCTGGCGGGTCGGGACCGTCGCGGACTTCGGACCAAACGAGGTTGGCGAGGCCGCACAGGACCGCGTCGGCGACGACGCGGACGTCATCGCCGTCGTCGGCGAGGGCTCGGCGCCGTACGTGGTCGTGGCGACGGCGGGCGGCGTGGACGCGGGTGACCTCGTTGCCGACCTGACCGACGAGTTCGGCGGGGGCGGAGGCGGCGGGCCGACGTTCGCCCAGGGCGGCGGCCTCGACGCGGCGCCGGAGACGGTCGTCGCGGCGCTGCGCGACGCCTAGCGACGCACGAACCGGGCGGCGAACAGGAGGGTCGCGAGGACGGCGAGGATCACCCCGAACCCGGGGCTGGTGCCGGTCGTCGTCGTCGCCGTCGGGGTGGGCGTCGCGGTGGGTGACGGCATCGCCGTCGCCGTCGCCGCGTCGCCGTCGGCGCTGATCGCCTCGACCGACACTTCGTTCGATCGGACGCCGTTCCGCGTCACGTAGAGCGTGTGGTCGCCGGGGTCGTCGATCCGCACGGCGGCCTCGCCTTCGCCGTCGGTGGTCCCGGCGCGTTCGCCGTCCAAGTAGATCGTCGCGTTGGTCGCGGGGTCGCCGTACGCGTCGGTCGCGGTGAGGACGAGTCGCTCGCCGGCCACGATGCGCTCGTTGGCGGCGGCGAGCGTGATCGACGGCGTGCGCGAGAGGCCGACCGAGACGGTGGTCGCCGTCTCCCCGACCGTCAGGTCGCGCTCGACGGTCCGGTAGCCGTCGCGGGTCACGCGGAGGGTGGTCTCCGTGTTGACCGGGGCGGTCACGCTGGCGTTGCCGCCACGATCCGTTCGGTTCCCGCCGACGCCGACGAGAGTGACGTTCGCCCCCGTGATGGGGCGTTCGGGGTCGAAGTGCGGGTCGGTGACCCGAACGTCGACGGTCGTCGATCCGCGCCGGAGCGCGACGCGGTTCGTAATCTCCCCGTCGATGTCGAGCGGCTTCCGTCGCGTGTAGTAGCCGTCCTTGCTGATGGTGATCGAGTACGACCCCGCCTGGAGAACGCCGGACTCGAAGACGCCGTTCGGACCGGTCGTTCCCGTCTCCACGTCCAGACCACCCCGTTCGATGAGGACCGACGCGTTGGCGACGGGCCCGTCGTCGTCGCTCACTTCGAGGCGGACCGAACTCTTACGGAACACGTCGACGGTGATGTCGTCTTCGGTCGCTTCGTCGATCCGGTAGGGGCTGTTCCGGACGTACCGCGGATGGGTCACCTCGATGGTCACCGCGGCGCCCTCGGGCACGTCGACGAACGCCTTGCCGTTCGCGGCCGTCGTCGCCGTCGTCGATCCGCCGTCCCACGTCACGTCGAGGTCGGCGTCCGATATCGGATTCCCAGCTTTATCGCGAACGGTGACGGTGAGGGTAACCGTCTCGCCGTCGGACTGGGCGACTGCGACGCCGGCCGGGGCGACAAGGGACAGCACGAGGACCACACTCAGGATCGCAGGAAGCCGTAGCATGGACGCACATACATCGGCGATTTGTAAAATACCCGGTGGCGCGGCGTCGCCGATCCGATCGACCGAAGCCGCCTTTATGCGTGACGCCCTATCGGCGGCCGTGAATCCGGAGACCGGCGAGTACGGCGCGGTGGTTTACGACCTCGACGGGACGCTCGTCCGCCTCGCGGTCGACTGGGACGCCGCCGCCAGCGACGCGGTGGCGGCTTTCGCCGACGCGGGCGTCGACGCCGCCGAGGCCGACCTCTGGTCGCTGTTGGAGACGGCGCCGGAGTACGGCCTCGCAGCCGAGTTGGAGGCGGTCCTCGCCGATCACGAGCGCCGCGGTGCCGAGGACGCGACGCGCCTCCCGCACGCCGACCGGGTCCCGGAGTGGCCCGTCCCCGTCGGCGTCTGTTCGCTCAACGCCGAGTCGGCCTGTCGCCTGGCCCTCGACCGGCACGGTCTGTTAGATCACGTCGACGCCGTGGTCGGCCGGGACTCCGTGGCGACGCACAAACCCGACCCCGAACCCCTGCTGACGACCATCGACCGCCTCGGCGCCGACCCGTCGTCGTCGCTGTTCGTCGGCGACTCCGAGCGCGACGCCGTGACCGCGGAGCGGGCGGGCGTCGCCTTCGAGTGGGTGGACGGCTGATAGTGTTCATTGTAATGACTCACAATAATCACTACGAGGGAGTCCACGAGCCACCGTGATCGGTGTCCCGTAACCGTCCGATTGCGCCCCGGATACGGGTGGCCGTGCGAGGCCGTCGCTCGGCGCCGGCGACCCACGCACTTTTTATCACCCGGGGTTGTAGGCTCTTGTACCAACGACCCGCGGGCAAATGCGGCAGCGGCCGCATGCGGGGACCAGCGACCGACGTGCTGTAAGACGCCGGGGCCGGTGGCCCCCAGACGGGATTTGCGTGAGCACCCTTGCCACAGTTGTGGCGTTTCAATGCTCGGATAAACCATGGAAATCGAAATCGCAACAATCGGCGGCTACGAGGAAGTCGGACGGCAGATGACTGCTGTCCGGGCCGGTAGCGACGTCGTCATCTTCGACATGGGTCTGAATCTGTCGCAGGTTCTGATCCACGACAACGTCGAAACCGAACAGATGCACAGTCTCGACCTGATCGACATGGGCGCCATCCCCGACGACCGGGTGATGAGCGACCTCGAAGGGGACGTACAGGCGATCGTCCCGACCCACGGTCACCTCGACCACATCGGCGCCATCTCGAAACTCGCCCACCGCTACGACGCGCCCGTCGTCGCGACGCCCTTTACGATCGAACTGGTGAAACAGCAGGTCCAAGGCGAGGACAAGTTCAACGTCGGCAACGACCTGGTGAAGATGGACGCGGGATCGACGATGTCCATCGGCGACTCGGGCAACGTCGAACTCGAGTTCGTCAACGTCACCCACTCGATCATCGACGCGATCAACCCCGTGCTCCACACGCCGGAAGGCGCCATCGTCTACGGGCTGGACAAGCGGATGGACCACACGCCGGTCATCGGCGACCCCATCGACATGGATCGGTTCCGCGAGATCGGTCGCGAGGGCGCCGGCGTCCTCGCGTACATCGAGGACTGTACGAACGCAGGTCGGAAGGGCCGCACCCCCAGCGAGTCCGTCGCGCGCAAACATCTGCGCGACACGATGTACTCCATCGAGGACTACGACGGCGGCATCGTGGCCACCACGTTCAGTTCCCACATCGCCCGCGTCACCAGCCTCGTCGAGTTCGCGGAGGACATCGGGCGCCAGCCCGTCCTGCTCGGCCGGTCGATGGAAAAGTACTCGGGCACCGCTGAGCGCCTGAACTTCGTCGACTTCCCGGACGACCTCGGGATGTACGGCCACCGCAAGTCCGTCGACCGGACGTTCAAGCGGATCATGAAGGAGGGCAAGGAGAACTACCTGCCCATCGTCACGGGCCACCAGGGCGAACCGCGCGCGATGCTGACGCGGATGGGCCGCGGCGAGACGCCGTACGAACTGGAGAACGGCGACAAGGTGCTGTTCTCGGCGCGCGTGATTCCGGAGCCGACGAACGAGGGCCAGCGCTACCAGTCCGAACGCCTCCTCGGGATGCAGGGTGCCCGCATCTACGACGACATCCACGTCTCCGGTCACCTGCGCCAGGAGGGTCACTACGAGATGCTGGACGCGCTCCAGCCCCAGCACGTCATCCCGGCCCACCAGGACCTCGAAGGGTTCGCGCCCTACGTGGACCTGTGTGAAAGTCAGGGCTACGCGCTGGGCCGTGACCTGCACGTCACGCGCAACGGCAACATGATCCAGCTGGTGGAATGACGACCGATTCGACGGAAGAGCGGGTGCTTGCAGCGGTCCGCGAGCGCCGCGAGCGGGTCAATGCGGCCATCGACGAGGACCTCCCCCTCGTGGCGCCGGAACGGCTCTGGGAGGCGTCGCGCTACCTGCTGAAAGCGGGTGGCAAGCGCCTCCGGCCGACCGTCTCCCTGTTGGCCGCCGAGGCCATCTCGGACGTGTCGCCGCTCTCCGTCGACTATCGCCAGTTCCCCGCCCTCAACGGCGACGAGGTGGACGTGATGGCCGGGGCACTGAGCCTCGAGGTCATCCAGTCTTTCACACTCATCCACGACGACATCATGGACGACGACGCGCTCCGCCGCGGGGTGCCCGCCGTCCACAAGGCCTACGACGTGGACACCGCCATCCTCGCGGGCGATACGCTCTACTCCACCGCCTTCGAAATCATGGCGGAGACAGGCGCCGCACCCGAAAACGGGCTAGAGGCGATGCGGATGCTCGCGGAGACCTGCACCCGCATCTGCGAGGGACAGGCGCTCGACGTGGAGTTCGAGGGTCGAGCCGACGTACTCCCCGACGAGTATCTGGAGATGGTCGAGTCGAAAACCGCCGTCCTCTACGGCGACGCGGCGGCGACGCCCGCCGTCCTCCTCGACGCCGACGACGAGGTGGTCGACGCGCTCTACGCCTACGGCATCAACTCGGGGTCGGCGTTCCAGATTCAAGACGACGTGCTCGACCTGACGGTCCCGTCCGAAAAGCTCGGCAAACAGCGGGGCTCGGACCTCGTCGAGAACAAGGAGACGCTCATCACGCTACACGCCCGCCAGCAGGGCGTCGACGTGGGCGCCCTGGTCGACGCCGAGGACGCCGACTCCCTGACCGACGACGAGGTGGAGGACGCGGTGGCGACGCTGAACGAGGCGGGCAGCATCGAGTACGCCCGCGAGAAGGCCCGGTCGCTCGTCGACGAGAGCAAGGCGGAGCTACAGGTCCTCCCGGACAACGAGGCGCGGTCGCTGCTCGAAGCCATCGCGGAGTACCTCATCTCGCGGGGTTACTGAGGGCCGTTTTCGCCGGCTGCGGTCATTTTAGACGATCACGTACGCGACGGTGTAGGCCAGCCACGCGACCGTAATCGCGGAGAGTCCGGTCAGCCCCGCGCCGAACCAGTCCGGCGGTTCGACGGTGGGGCCGCGCCGGTCGCCGACGAGGCGGACGCGCGGGAGGACGCCCACCAGGCCGACGCCGAGCACCGAGAACACGAACGGATACGAGAGGTCGAGCGTCGGCGCCGGGATGAGGAGGACGCTCGCGGCGTAGCCGGCACCGAGGGTCGCCCGTGGGCTGACCGCGGCCGCCGGCCGCAAGCCAGTGGCGAGACAGACGACGGCGACGGCGGCCCAGACGGTTCCGAGTTCGATGCCGAACGCGGCCAGCAGGTGGAGCGTGGGGTCGGCCGCGAGCGCGACCCGTTCGGTCACCAGCGCGGCGTCGAGGGGGTAGAGCATCGCGGGTGGCTCTCCGGTGAACAGGTCGCCGAAGGGGTGTGAGAGGAGGCCGACGAGGGCCGCGACGAGGGCCTCCGGCGCGCTCACCTCGCCGTAGTGGCCGGCGACGGTGGCGACGGTGGCCGCGCCGAGAACGAACAGGAGCGTGATCAGCGCCGCCAGCGAGCCGCCGACGGCGGCGACCAGCGCGACTAGGAGGACGGCGAGGGCGACGGAGAGCGTCCGGGCGGCTCGGGTGTCGACGACCCGAAGGGCGGCCAACAGGGCAACCGGCAGCGCGAGGACGAGCGAGTGGGTGACGGCCCGGTGGACGACGTTCCCGGTCGACCAGAACGCGCCCGCGACGGCGAGAGCGTCGCTCCCGGTGGCACCCGCGACGCCCACGAGCGCGTACACCATGTCCACGTCGGGGAGCGCGGCGAAGGCGCCGGCGACGACGGCGAGGGTGAGCGCCCGCTCCGTGGCCCACCCACGGGCGACGGCGACGCTCCCGACGATGGCGAACGCCAGCGCTGCGTGGCCCACGAACATGGCCTAAATTCTCGGGGCGTGGACATAAACTACGCGGGCGGCGTGCGAACAAGTGTCAGGATTCGGTGGCAACCTTGGTCCACCGGGCCTCGATGTCGGCGTTCCCGCGGACGACGGTGTCGTCCGCCACCGCGAACCGCGTCTTGCGGAGTTCGATGGACTGCACAACGCCCGTCATGTCGCCGACGCGGACGGTATCACCCGTCTCGAAGTCGGGGTCGCGGAGGAGGTAGACGCCGGCGACGGCGTCGGCGATCATGTCGCTCGTGGCGTAGGAAACCCCGAGGGCGACGAAGCCGGCGGCGGTGCCGAGCGACGCCGCGATGCCGTCCAGTCCGACGACGGAGAGCGTCGAGAGGCCGACGCCGAACCAGAGGAAGACGGCGACGACCGTAGTGAGAAACTGGCGGTAAACGGGCGACTCACCACGCATCGTCCGCGCGAGGACGCCGTCCAGCACCGCGAGGAGCAGTTTGATCAGAATCGCCGCGAGCATCAAGAAGACGATGCCGGTGATGACGGTTGGGATGGCCTCGACGAGACGGCGAACGAACTCGTCGAGTGCCCGAGTGAGGACGTTCGACTGGAGTGCGACGCCACGCATACGTCTCGTGGCGGGCGCCCGCCACTAAAGATTACGCGCCGGCCGCGCGGGCGACGACTTCGTAGTCGTCGCCGTCGACGCCGATGACGGCCCACTCGTAGTCGAGGTCGAGTCCCGAGAGACGGTCGCGGAGGTCCCCTGCGGCCTCCATCCACGTGACGAAGCATCGAAGTCGATACTCCGTCGTCCCCCCGTCGGCTCTGAGTTCGGGGGACGACGACGCGTCCGCTGCGTCGAGCGCGGTTACGTGAACGGTGCGCCACTTGCGTTCGGCCCTGAGATCGACCCCGTCGCCGTCGACGGAGTATCCGAGGCGGCGGAACACGTTCCGCGCCTCTTCGACAGGTGGCATGGTAACAGGGGCCATGTAAGCTCCGATACGTCGGGTTGGATGATAAATGTTACCACAGTAATACGTGCGTGCGCCGGTGAGGTGGGCGCTCACGGAGGAGTTGTGCGCCCCGGGTCAAACGGTCGGTTCCACGTTCTGATTCGTGCTGAAGAGGTTATTCGGGTCCCACTCGTTTTTGAGCTCGACCAGCCTGTCGTACCGGCCACTGTAGGCGTCGCGGACCCGGTCACCCTCGTCGTCGTCCATGTAGTTCACGTATACCCCGGGAGCCGCGTGCGGTTCCAGCGCCTCGTGAAACGCTCGCGCCCACGCGATGTGTTCTGCGTCCCGTTCCGGGTCCGTCCACTTCGGTGCAACGGTGAAAGAGAAGCTCCGATCGCGGTGCGGGAAGGCCGTCGCGTCGGCGTCGGCCTCGGTGATCGCTCCCTCCATCCACTCGAAAAACACCGTGGAGTACGGCGACGGTATCGACTCGACGTGCTCCATCAGCGTCTCGACGAAGCCCTCGGATATCCCGTCGTAGAAGTTGGATTTCCAGTAGTTGCGGTGGCCCTCGCAGTATAGCTCGTCGGCCTGCGTCTGGTAGTCCGTGTACGGCAGCGGCCGGCTCATATCCACGATGGGCTCCCCGAAGTCGCGAAGCGGCTGGAACGCTTCCCTCCCCGCTGTCACGTCACCGGCGTAGAGTCCCCGAAACGCCAGAACCGTCTCGCCGTGTAACGACTCCGGCAGGCCGTACTCGGGGCTCCCCCGAAGAATCGCCGCGTAACATCCCACCTCGTTCGGCGCGTCGGTCATGAACTCGCCGTAGAACTGCAGGGTTTCGGGGATGGTCTCGTACGGATAGAGCAGTCTGACGCTGAATATCTCCGGGCCCAGTTCGTGGAGGTCGAACTCGAACGCCGTGGCGACGCCGAAGTTGCCGCCGCCGCCACGCATCCCCCAGAAGAGGTCCGGTTGCTCGTCCGCGCTGGCGTGGACGAGTTCGCCGTCGGCGGTCACGACGTCCACCGAGCGGAGGTTATCGTGGGCGAGACCGAACTTCCGAGCGAGATAGCCGAGACCACCCCCGAGGGTGAGGCCGGCGACGCCCGTTGAGGAGACGATACCACCTGTCGTGGCGAGGCCGAACGCCTGCGTCTCGTGGTCCACGTCGCCCCACGTCGCGCCGGCCCCGACGCGAGCAGTCCGTGTCCGCGGGTCGACCTGAACCCAACTCATCGATTCGAGGTCGAGCACCAAGCCGTCACAGAGCGCGGTCCCGGCGACGTTGTGACCCCCGCCTTTGACCGCCAACGGAACGTCGTGCTCGCGCGCGATGTCGACGGTGGTCATCACGTCCGCCGCCCCAGTACAGCGTGCGATCACCGCGGGCTCCGTCTCTATCATTGCGTTCCACACCGAACGTGCTCCCTCGTAGCCGTCGTCGTCCGGCCGGAGGACCGCCCCGCGTAGTCGTTCGCGTAACGATTCGACTGTCGAGTCGTCGAGCAGCCGTGTTGTCATCCTGTAGCCCCCTTTAGCTGTTCCGCGTCGGCCGTCCGCGACCCCCTCGTTTCCGACGCGCAACCCCCCTTTTGACTTCGACGAGGAATATGTTAAACGTTAGCAAGGCATAGTCGGCAGTCGGTAGCGATCGCGCCGTGACGAGCCGACGCTTCGGTTATGACGGCGTGGCGTCCGGCGTCGCGCCCGAGCCGCCGGTTCCGGTCCCTGCGCCGTCCACCTCGAACGTCGCCAGCAGTGCCAAGAGCCGTTCGGCCTCCTCGCTGAGCGAGGTGGCGTTGGCGCTGACCTGTGACATCGACGCGGCCTGTTGCTGTGCGGCCGCGGACGCGTTCTCCGTCTCCGACGCCGTCGCCCGGCTGATGTCGGCGACGTCCTCGACCATCGACACGGCTTCCTCGGTGCTCGCGGCTTGGTCGTCGGCCGTCTCGCTGATGTCCTGGATGCCGCTGTCGGTCGCCTCGGCGTTCTCGGCCACCTGGGTGAAGGCGTCGACGACCTCCTGGAACGCCTCGACGCCCGCCTGCATGTCCCGTTCGGCCGCGAGTGCTTCCTCGACGGCCGTCTCCGTCTGCGTCTGCGTCGCTTCGATGAGCTCTTCGATGTCGTTGGCCGAGCCCTGCGTCTCCTCGGCCAGACTCTTGACCTCGTTGGCGACGACGGCGAAGCCGCTGCCGTCGGTCCCCCCGTCGCTACCGGCGCGGGCGGCCTCGATATTGGCGTTCAGCGCCAGCATGTTCGTCTGCTCGGCGATGTCGCCGATGAGGCCGATTATCTCCTCGATCTCCGCCATCCGCTCGTCGAGCAGTTCGACGGTTTCGACCGTCGAATCGATCGCCGTCTGCACGTCGCGGGCGTCCTCGATCGCCCCCTGTGCCGTCCGCTCGCCGGCCTCGGCGATTTCGGCCGTCTCGTGGGAGCGCTCGGCGACCGTCTCGGCCGAGGCGGCCACCTCCTCGACCGTCGCCGACAGGTCCGTCATCTCCGTCGAGACGGTTTCGAGCATCTCCCGCTGTTCGTGCGCGCCGTCGGCGATTTCCTGAATCGCCTCGCTCACGTCCTCGCTCGCCCCCTGGGCCTCCTCGGCCCCGGTGTCGGCCTCCTCGCTCGCGGCCGCGACCGACTCCGCGAACCCCTGGATCTCCTGTATCGTCGACTCCGTCTCCGACATCATCTCGTTGAACGCCTCGCCGATCCGCGCCATCGCCTCGCTCTCGCTGTCGGCGTTGAGTCTGACGGTCAACTCGCCGTCCGCGGCGCGCGCCATCGCGGCGCTGTAGGCGTCGGCTTTCGCTTCGAGGTGGTCGTTCAACCGCTCGACCTCCCGCTGTCGCGCCTCGGCTTCGGCTTTCGCTTCCTCCGCCTCGGCTTTCGCCTGCTCTATTTCGGCCTTTTTCGCCTCCAGATCGGCGACCTCCTCGCTTTTTTGCTCGGCCTGCTGGAGTTGGATCTCGGCCTCTTCGCGGGAGCGCTCGGTCGAGTACCAGTGCGACATCAGCGCCACGGCGAGCGACAAGACGAAGATACCGTGGATGAGCCCCCACACCCACGGGTTGTTGATCGCCGCGGTGTGGTTGTACACCCGCTCCGGGTTGATCATCCCGAACACGCCGTGGGTGAGGACGACGTAGCCGATACCGAGGGCGAAAGGCACCCAGTCCTCGTAGACGGCGACGACGGCCATCCCGACGAAGAAGTGGAAGTGTGCCTCGATGAACCCGCCAGAGAAGTGAACGAGGACGACGGAGGTAGAGAGGAATCCGACAGTCGCGAGCGCCGTCCGAACCCGTCGCGGGAACCACGGTAACAGCGACGCGACGGCCAGCCCCGCCACGAGACCGAGTTCGATCAGGACGGTCGTCAGCGGAATCGACGGAATCGTCGCCCCCGTGATCACCGACTCGGTCCCCTCGTACAGACCAAGCCCGAACAGGAGCGGGAGCTGAGCCAGTACCAGAATCAGGATGTTCCGGTGACGGCTCCGCCACGATGCTTCGGGAATCGAGTGTCCGTCCGGAATGTAGTGAATGAACTCCCGGCACGTCTGCCGCCAGCCGCCGTCCCCGGAGAGCGCAGTCGTGGAGTCGCCCGTAATGCTCGCCATCTTATCGAAGCCTGCACAGGTGGATAAAAAAGGACTTCCCACCCGCTATCAGACGTGATATCCCGAAACGGCGGTGTGGTCGCCGACGGGGCCGCTCGACGGGGTTGCGCCGTCAGGTGCGGAACGACTCGCCACAGCCACACTCGGAGACGACGTTCGGGTTCTCGACGTGGAATCCTTCGGCTTGGAGGCCGGATTCGTAGTCGAGGACCGAGCCGCCGATGTAGTCGGCGCTCGCAGGGTCGACGAACACCCGAAGGTCGTGGCGTTCGATGACCCTGTCGTCGGCCTCGGGTTCGTCGTCGAAGCGCATCCCGTAGGAGAGGCCGGCACAGCCACCCTGTTGGACGAACAGTCGGAGTCCGCCGACGTCCGTGTCCATCCCCTCACGATCCATCAGCGCAAGGGCCTCCGACGCCGCTTCCGGCGTCACCTCCACGACACCGTCGTTCGCCCCGTCGACGCTTTCCGTGCTCATGGACGTGGATACATCGCGAAGCCTGTTAACCCTGACGGGGAGATGTAATCAATCGTCGTTACTTCGACGGCTGATCGGCATCGGCGGGTCCGCACGGACCGTCCGGGCGCCCCGGCGAAGGAGAACCCCGAGGGCGTAGCCGGCGACGCCGACGACCCAGGCGGTCAGAGCGGCCAAGGCGGGCGCGAAGCCGACCAAAACGACCGAGATGGCGGCTCGGCGTCCGAACAGGAGCGTCGCGACAGGGCCGCGGGCGAACCGAGCCACCGGCCCGCGGACGGCGGCCAGGGTCCAGACGCCGAGACGACGCGTGCCCGAGACGAGTGCCGCAACGAGCCACCGCAGACCCGCGACGACCAGTTCGAGCGACGACTTCGTGCGATGCGGGGCCGCCGGAACGGGGTTGGCGGGACGCGTGGGGACGACGACCGTTTCGTCCCGGCGGAGTGTCAGGATTGTGGTCTACTCGAACCGCCGGCGGACGCTCTCGGCGTGGCCGGTCAGGCCCTCGGCCTCCGCCAGGGTCGTGATGGTGTCCGACAGGTCGTCGAGGGCGTCACGGTCGAGGCGCTGGACGGTCGTCGAGCGGAGAAACGTCTCGACGGAGAGGCCGCCGAACCGCTTGGCGCCGCCGCCGGTCGGCAGGACGTGGTTCGTCCCGGAGGCGTAGTCGCCGGCCGCGACGGGGGTGTAGGGGCCGAGAAAGACGCTTCCGGCGCTGTCGATGCGGTCCAGTAAGGCCTCGTCGTCGTCGGCCTGGATCGACAGGTGTTCGGCAGCGTACTCCTCGGCGAAGAGGACCGCCTCGGACATGGAGCGCGCGAGGAAGACGCCGCTCGCGTCGTTCGTGAGGGCCGCCTCGACCGTCTCCCGCCGGTCGCAGTCGGGCAGGCGCGCGTCGAGTTCGGCGGCCACCGCCTCGGCCAGGTCGGCGTCGTCGGTCACCGCGACGACCGACGCGTGGTCGTCGTGTTCGGCCTGCGCGAGGAGGTCGGCGGCGACGAAGGCGGGATCGGCCGTCGCGTCCGCGAGGACGAGCACCTCGCTCGGCCCGGCGAGGAAGTCTATCTCGGCGTCGCCCCGGACCTCGGCTTTCGCCGCCGTGACCCAGCGGTTGCCCGGGCCGACGATTTTCTCGACGGCGGTCACCGTCTCGGTGCCGTAAGCCATCGCGCCGATGGCCTGCGCGCCGCCGACGCTGTAGACGGCGTCCGCGCCCGCCTCGTGGATGGCCGCGAGCGTCGCGGGATTGAGTTCCTCGGCCGGCGGCGTCGTCACCACGACGTGTTCGACGCCCGCAACCGTCGCCGGGACGATGCCCATGAGCGCGCTGGAGGGGTAGGCCGCGGCGCCGCCGGGGACGTAGACGCCGACGCGTGAGAGCGGTCGGAATCGGCGGCCGAGTTCCCGCCCGCCGAAGTCGTCGCGCCAGTCCGCGGGCACCTGTCGCTCGTGGAACGCGCGGACGTTGTCGGCGGCGGCTTGGATGGCGTCCAACAGTTCGTCGTCGACAGCGTCGTGGGCGCGTTCGGCCGCGTCGGTGATGTCCAAATTGCCCACCTCGACGCCGTCGAACTCGCGGGAGAACTCCCGGACCGCCACGTCGCCCTCGTCGCGGACGCGCTCGACGATGCCGCGCACGTCCTCCCGGAC
>Ga0102935_1000032_pt1 | contig 39097 bp, 37 predicted proteins | sample SalPonR2_A_D2_MG_FD_78508 | JGI IMG/M metagenome (GOLD analysis project Ga0102935, IMG submission 78508) | Salt pond soil microbial communities from South San Francisco under conditions of wetland restoration - Salt Pond MetaG R2_A_D2_MG | ecosystem: Environmental > Aquatic > Marine > Intertidal... | reverse complement strand
GGGGTGGTTAAGGACGCGTTCAGCCTGTGGCTCAACGAGCATACCGCCGAGGCCGAGGCACTGGTCGAGCTGGTGCTTGCCAGTGCCCAGCGACGCTTGCGGGCGGCGCGCAAGGTCACGCGCAAGCGGGTGACCCAGGGGCCGGCGCTGCCCGGCAAGCTCGCCGACTGCAGCAATCAGGATCCGGGCATCAGCGAGCTGTTTCTGGTGGAGGGGGATTCCGCCGGTGGTTCGGCCAAACAGGCCCGTGATCGCGACTTTCAGGCCGTCATGCCGTTGCGCGGCAAGATCCTCAATACCTGGGAGGTCGATCCCTCCGAGGTGATGGCCTCGCAGGAGGTCCACGACATCGCCGTTGCGCTGGGGATCGAGCCCGGCTCGGAGGATCTGAGCGGGCTGCGCTACGCTCGGGTATGCGTGCTGGCCGATGCCGATCCCGATGGTGCGCATATCGCCACGCTGCTGTGTGCGCTTTTCCTGCGCCATTTCCCCGCGCTGGTGCGTGCCGGTCATGTGTTCATGGCCATGCCCCCGCTGTATCGCGTGGATGTGGGCAAGCAGACCTGGTATGCGCTGGATGAGGACGAGCGCCAGGGCATTGTCGAGCGCATCGAGGCCGAGAAGCTCAAGGGCAAGGTGGCGATCACCCGCTTCAAGGGGCTCGGCGAGATGAATCCGCTGCAGCTGCGCGAGACCACCATGGCGCCGGACACCCGGCGGCTGGTCCAGCTGACGGTCGATGCGCCCGAGCAGACCGATGCACTGATGGCCATGCTGCTCGGCAAGCGTGCCGCAAGCCAGCGCCGCGCCTGGCTGGAGCGCAAGGGCGATCTGGCGGACGTACTGGTATGAACCCGCGAGAGGACAAACACAGACGATGAGCGAACCCAGTCAGGCCGAGGGCTTCGAGCGCCGCCCCCTGCACGAGTTTACCGAAAAGGCGTATCTCGACTATTCGATGTACGTCATCCTCGATCGGGCCCTGCCCCATGTCGGTGATGGCCTCAAACCCGTGCAGCGGCGGATCGTCTACGCGATGTCGGAGCTGGGGCTCTCGGCGGTGTCCAAGCACAAGAAGTCGGCACGGACCGTGGGCGATGTGCTGGGCAAGTATCACCCGCACGGCGACTCGGCCTGTTACGAAGCCATGGTGCTGATGGCGCAGCCGTTCTCCTATCGCTATCCGCTGGTGGACGGGCAGGGCAACTGGGGGTCGGCGGATGATCCCAAGTCGTTTGCCGCCATGCGCTATACCGAGGCCCGCCTGGCCCCCTACGCGCGGCTTCTGCTCGAGGAGCTCGGCCAGGGCACGGTGGAATGGCAGCCCAACTTCGACGGCAGTCTGGATGAGCCGGTGACGCTGCCGGCGCGCGTGCCCAATGTGCTGCTCAACGGCGGGACGGGGATTGCCGTGGGCATGGCCACCGATATCCCGCCGCATAATCTGCGCGAGGTCGCCTCGGCCTGCATCCGCCTGCTCGACGAGCCCGAGGCGGATGTGGCGACGCTCTGCGAGCATATCCAGGGCCCCGACTTTCCCACCGACGCCGAGCTGATCACCGCAGCCAGCGATATTCGCCGGCTCTATGAAACCGGCCATGGCGGCCTGCGGCTGCGCGCCCGCTGGGAGCGCGACGGGCGTGACGTGATCGTGACCGCGTTGCCATTCCAGGTCTCCGGCAGCCGGGTGCTCGAGCAGATCGCCGCGCAGATGCAGGCGCGCAAGCTGCCCATGGTCGAGGACCTGCGCGACGAATCGGACCATGAAAACCCCACCCGGCTGGTCATCAGCCTGCGCTCCAACCGGGTGGATGCCGACGAGGTGATGCAGCATGTCTTTGCCACCACCGATCTCGAGAAGACCTATCGCGTCAATCTGAACGTGATCGGCCTCGACGGCCGCCCGCGGGTGCGCAATCTGCGCGAGCTGCTTGGCGAGTGGCTCGAGTATCGCCGGGACACCGTCCGGCGTCGGCTGCAGTGGCGCCTGCAAAAGGTCGAGGCGCGTCTGCATGTGCTCGAAGGCCTGCTGATCGCCTACCTGAATATCGACGAGGTGATCGCGATCATCCGCGAGGCCGATGAGCCGCGCCCGGCCCTCATGGAACGGTTCGGGCTGACACAGACCCAGGCCGAGGCCATCCTCGAGCTGCGGCTGCGGCATCTCGCCCGGCTCGAGGAGATCAAGATCCGCGGCGAGCAGGACGAGCTCGCCACCGAGCGGGATCAGCTGAATGACACGCTTGGTTCGGAAGACCGGATGACGCAGCTCATTCAGTCCGAGTTGAAGGCCGATGCCGAGGCCTATGGCGATGAACGGCGCTCGCTGCTGGTGACCCGCAGCAGTGCCCGGGCGCTGAGCGAGAGCGACCTGGTGCCCAGTGAGCCGGTCACCGTGGTGCTCTCGCAGAAGGGCTGGGCGCGTACCGCGAAGGGCCATGAGGTGGATCCGCGCAAACTCTCCTACCGGGCCGGCGACGGTTTTGCCGCGGCGGCGAGCGGTCGCAGCAACCAGCTGGCGGTGTTTCTGGACACCCAGGGCCGCAGTTACAGCCTGCCCGCGCATACGCTGCCCTCGGCCCGCGGTCAGGGCGAACCGCTGACCGGTCGGCTCCAGCCGCCGGATGGCGCCTATTTTGTGCATGTGCTGTGCGGTGAGCCCGAGGACGGCGTGCTGCTGGCCTCCGATGGCGGCTATGGCTTTGTCTCGCGGTTGCAGGCGTTGCAGGCCCGGCAGAAGGCCGGCAAGGCGGTGATCAATCGCCCCGCCGGTTGCGACATCCTGGCGCCCCGGCGCTTGCCGGCCAATGCCGATCGGGTGGCGGTGGCCACCACGGCCGGACGACTGCTGGTGTTTGCCCTCGATCAGCTGCCTGAGCTCTCGCGGGGCAAGGGCAACAAGCTGATCGACATCCCTGCCGCACGCCGCGCCGAGGGTGGTGAAAAGGTCGCGGGGCTATGCCTGCTCACCCCGGACCAGCCGCTGGTGGTGAGCGCCGGCAAGCGCACGCTTACGCTCAAGTCGGCCGATCTTGCCGCCTATGCGGGCGAGCGCGGCCGCCGCGGGCGGCCGCTGCCGCGGGGCTTTCAGCGGGTGGACGCCCTTTCCGCCACCCCGTTATGAGGCGGGCCCGGCGAAGGCTGTCATGAAACGAACGATTGATGCGGTGGTCGGCTATCTCTCCCAGGTGGGGCAGGCCGCGGCGGGAGTGGATTCGGTGGAGGCGGCCGAGCAGTGGCCGGAACAGGTCGACGCGGCGGTGCTGGTGCTCGATCCCATCGAGGCGACACGCAGATAGTAGGTCGGCGGTGTATCGGCTGAGAGCTGCACCGGGAAGACCGGGTGCCAATGCGGCCAGGGCCGGTCCACCGCCGGTTGATGCTGTCCGGTCTCGAGTACGGGGCTGTCGGGGTAGTAGAGCCGCAGATCGGTGAGTGCATAGAAGCCCTCCTCAATCAGGTAATCCGAGACGGCCGTCGAGCGCGCCTCGAGGGTGAACCGCAGCCAGCAGACCGAGGCGAACAGGCCAAAATTAAGCCCCCTGGCCGCGTCGCTGGCGCGGAAGGCCCCCGCCGCCGAAGCGGCCCGAACGGCGTCGATGCCCAGCACGCCGCCGGAATCCTCGAGAAAGCGCACCGCTGGATCCAGCGGCGTGGGGCCGCTATCGGGCCGGATGACATCGGCGGCGGCCAATGCCGGCAGCAGTGCGATCACGATCAGGACAATCCGGGCCATGGCGCGAGTCTGCCACCGCCTCCGACGGCAAGCCATTCGGAGGTTACGCCGGCTGGGGCCGGGTCCAGTCGATGGGCACCTTCCAGGGCTCACCGGCCACCTCGCGGACCAGTCGCGGCAGCAGATACCCCGGTGTCCTGGCGGCGAGCGAGCGCATGATCGAGGTAGCGGTCGCGGTGTCCACCTCGAAGTGGGCGGCGCCGCGCACGCGATCCAGCAGGTGCAGGTAGTAGGGCTGCACGCCCAGGTCGAACAGCCGTTCGCCCAGTGCCTCGAGGGTGTCGGCCCGGTCGTTGACGCCACGCAGCAGCACCGTCTGGTTGTAGAGCCGCACGCCGTGTGCGGTGAGCCGTTGCAGGCGCTCGGCAACCCGCTCATCGAGCTCGTTGGGGTGGTTGGCGTGCAGGACCATGACCGGCGTCAGGCGAGTGCCGGTCAGCCACGCAAGCAGGGCCTCATCAACACGGCTTGGCAGCACCACCGGCAGGCGGCTGTGGACACGAAGACGGCGCAGGTGCGGGATGGCCGCGAGCGACTCGCCGAGGGCGCCCAGACGCCGGTCATTGAGGCTCAGCGGGTCACCGCCACTGAGAATGACCTCGCTGATTGACGGATCGCCGCGCAGGTAGTCGATGGCCTGCGCCCATTGGCCGCTGCTGGCATTGGCATCGGCGTAGGGGAAGTGACGCCGAAAGCAGTAGCGGCAGTTGATCGCACAGGCCCCGGTGGCGATCAGCAGGGCGCGACCCCGGTACTTGTGGATGACCCCGCCGCCGGCCAGGCTCGCGTGATCGCCGACCGGATCATTGTCAAAGCCGGGGTGGTCGTCGAACTCCGCGTCCACGGGCAGTACCTGGCGCAGCAGCGGGTCGTGGGGGTTGCCCGGTTCGATGCGCTGCAGATAGGCCTCGGGCACGCGCAGTTCGAACAGCCGCCGGGCGCGGTCGGCCGGCCCGTGCAATGACGGGTCCAGCCCCAGGCGCGTCAGCAGTGACGCCGGATGACGGATGGCCTGCTGCCACTCGCGCTGCCACGGAGCGGTGCTCATGTGTAATCCCTCTGTCGTTTCGGTTAGCATGCGGCGCTGTTCGCCGCGCCGGTCGCGGCAGTCAGCACAATGGGAGAACCAATGGCGACGTACAGCACCAATCAGTTCAAGTCGGGCCTGAAAATGCTGCTCGACGGTGAACCTTACTCGATTGTCGAGAATGAATTCGTCAAACCCGGCAAGGGGCAGGCATTTAATCGGGTAAAGGTGCGCAACCTCAAGACCGGCAAGGTGATCGATCGCACCTTCAAGTCCGGCGAGAGCGTCGAAGCCGCCGACGTGATGGAAACCGAGATGCAGTATCTCTACAACGACGGCGAGTTCTACTATTTCATGGCGCCCGAGACCTTCGAGCAGCACGCCGCGCCGGATGCCGCCGTGGGCGACAACGGCAAATGGCTCAAGGAGCAGGATCTGTGCAACGTCACGCTCTACAACGGTGAGCCGCTGTCGGTCGAGCCGCCGCCCCATGTCACCCTGGCGGTGACCCAGACCGACCCCGGCATGAAGGGCGATACCAGCAGCGGTGGCAGCAAGCCCGCCACGCTCGAGACCGGCGCCGTGGTCCAGGTGCCGCTGTTCATCCAGGAGGGTGAAGTCCTCAAGGTCGACACCCGCACGGGCGAATACGTCTCGCGCGCCAAGGACTGACCGACCCATGACCGCGGGAGCGGACTGGCGGCCCGGCGCACCGCTTGCGATGCTGCGCCGGCGCGCCGAGTGGCTGGCAACGCTGCGCGGCTTTCTCGATGAGCGCGGGATCGTCGAGGTCGACACTCCGCTGCTGGCCCGCCACGGGGTCACCGACCCGGCCATCGAATCCCTCCAGGCCACCACCAGTGGATACTGGCTGCAGTCCTCGCCCGAGTACGCCATGAAGCGGCTGATCGCCGCGGGGCTGGGTGATTGCTATCAGCTCACGCGGGCGTTCAGGGCCGGTGAGCAGGGTCGCTGGCACAACCCCGAGTTCACGCTGCTCGAGTGGTATCGGCGGGGCTACAGCGCCGATGATCTGATGGACGAGCTGTGGCAGCTGACCGACGTGCTACTCGGCCCTGCGCCCATGGAGCGGTGCACCTATCAGGCCGCCTTTGCCGCCGCCGGGCTGCCCGATCCGCTGAGCGCGTCCACCGGCGAGCTGGTCACCGCAGCACAGGCACACCCGGCGGCCTGTCCCCTGCCACGCGACCCCGATCCGCGGGAGCTGCTCGACTGGCTGTTCAGTCAGGTCGTCGCGCCGCAATTGCCCGGGCGCTGCCTTGTGACCCACTATCCGGCGGATCAGGCGGTACTGGCCCGACTCGACCCCCGGGATCCGCGCCGGGCGGAGCGCTTTGAGCTGTTCGTTGACGGTCTGGAAATGGCCAACGGCTTTCGGGAGCTGACCGATGCACGGGCACTGCGTGAGCGCTTCGAGACGGATCAGGCCATACGCCGGGCCCGCGGCCAGCCCGTCATGGCCATTGACGAACGCCTGCTCTCGGCGCTGACCGCCGGGCTGCCGGACTGCGCCGGCGTCGCCGTGGGCCTGGATCGGCTGTTTGCCCGCGCCGTTGGTGCCCGATCACTCGCCGAGGTGATCGCCTTCGTCTGGGATCGCGCCTGACGCATCCACTGCGCCGATCTCCGCGAGCGCCTCGCCCATCCGCAGCGGCTTGTCCGCACTCAGCTCCGGCGACCACTGGAGGTTGCTGTCGGCAAAGAGCAGGATCACGCTCGATCCCAGATTGAATCGTCCCATTTCGCTTCCCGCTTCGAGGGCGAGGGGATGCGGCCGGTAGTCCCAGCTGCGGATGCGCCGGCCGCGGGGCGGCGTGACCTCGCCGGCCCAGGGGGTCTCGATGCTGCCGACGCCGATGGCGCCTACCAGCACCATGGCCACCGGCCCGGTGGCCGTGTCGAACAGCGTGACCACGCGCTCGTTGCGGGCGAAAAGCCGCGAGACATGCCGTACCAGGGGCGGGGAGACGCCGAACAGCCGCCCGGGGATATGCAGCATGCGCTGCAGTGAGCCGGCGATCGGCATGTGGACCCGGTGATAGTCCCGCGGTGACAGATACAGGGTAGCGCAGTGGCCATGGCGAAAGGCCTCGGCGAGCTGCGGGTCCCCGCCGAGCAGGTCCTCGACGCTGTAATCCTGGCGTTTTGCCTGAATGAGCCGGCCGTCGCTGACCGCGCCGTACTGGCTGATCACCCCGTCCACCGGGCTGATGATGCGGCGCTCGCCGATGTCAATGGAGCGGGCACCGGGGGCAAGCGGGCGAGTGAAAAAGGCGTTGAAACTGACGTAGGCGTTGGGCTCGCTCGCCGCCGCCTCACCAAGATCTACGTCGTAGACCCGCGTGAAAAGGCGAATGAGCAGATTCTTCCAGGGCCGCCAGCGCCAGCGGGCAAGCGCGTGCACCACCCGTGAAAGCCGATGCTGCGGGAGCAGGGCGACGAATCCGCTGAAGACCCGCGCCATCACGAGCGTGTCTCCGCCGGATGCTGCCCGCGGATACGGCGGAACTCCTCGGCCAGCACGTCGCGGCCATGGGGGGGCTGCCACAGCGCCCGCAACCGCCCCTGCGGATCGATCAGCAGGATGGCGGCGCTGTGATCGACCGCGTAGTCCCCGCTGCTGTCCGGCTCGTGCAGCGTATAGCTGATGCCGAGCGCCGAGGTCAGACGATCGATCGACTCGCGCTCGCCGGTGACGCCGATGAACGCGTCGCTGAAGTGCTCGACATAAGCCTTCATCGTGGCCGGTGTATCGCGTTGCGGATCGACACTGACAAAGACGACACCGGGCAGGCGCCCGTCATTGGCGTCTTTCAGGTGCTCGCGGGCGCCGGCGAGGGTGGCGAGGGTCATGGGACAGACGTCGGGGCAGTGGGTAAAGCCGAAGAACAGGTACTGCCAGCGCCCCTTGAAATCGGCCCGGGTCCATTCGTCGCCGTGGTGATCGGTGAGTGTCACCGCGGGCAGCTCGCGGGCTTCGGGCAGAACCGTACCCACGGCCTCGTCCGGATTCAGCGGCTGCACGGCGGAGCCGGACGGCCAGAGCACGGTCAAGGCCGCAGCGATGAGGGCTGCTGCCACCGCCACGCCCAGCGCCAGTTGAATGCGGTTTGCCTTGGTCATGGGCGCAGTATGCCATTTTCCGCCGGCGGTCATGACCCGGCGAGCCTGATAAACTACCGACATGCAAAGCTCATCCACCGATCCGCTGCGCACGCTGGGCGATTTCGTGCGCTGGGCCGCCAGTCGCTTCCAGGCGGCCGGCCTGCACTTCGGTCACGGGACCGATAACGCCATCGACGAGGCGGCCGCGCTGGTGCTGGGCAGTCTCAGCCTGCCGCCCGATCTGCCCGCGGTCTACTTCGACGGCGCGCTTACCGACGACGAGCGCGTCCGGTTGCTGGCGCGCATCGACGAGCGCGTGCGCGATCGCCGGCCGGTGCCCTATCTGCTGGGCGAGGCCTGGTTCTGCGGGCTGGCCCTCGGGGTTGACGAGCAGGTGCTGATACCCCGCTCACCCATCGCCGAGTTGATCGAGGCGGGATTTGCCCCGTGGGTGGATCCCGAGCGGCTACAGCGCATCGCCGATGTCGGCACCGGCAGCGGCTGCATTGCCATCGCCAGTGCACTGGCCCTGCCGGGCGTGCGGGTGGATGCGCTGGACTGCTCGCCGGCGGCGCTCGACTGGACACAGCGCAATGCCGAGCGCTACGCGCTGGGCGATCGCCTGCGGGTGCAGGCCTCGGATCTGCTCGCGGCCGTGCCGCCCGAGCCCTGTCTCGATCTGATTGTCAGCAACCCGCCCTATGTCGACGCCACGGCCATGGCCAATCTGCCGGCGGAATATCGCCACGAGCCGCGCGATGCGCTGGCGGCGGGCGAGGATGGGCTGGACGCAGTCCGCCGGCTGCTGCCCCAGGCAGCGCAACGGTTGACCGATCACGGCGTTCTCATCGTCGAGGTGGGACACGGTGCGAGCGCTTTCGAGGCCGCTTTCCCCGGTCTGCCGGTGACCTGGCTCGAGTTCGAGCGTGGCGGCGAGGGCGTGTTCGCGGTCGATGCCGACACCCTGCGAGCGGCGGCCGAGGCCGGCGCAATCCCACGACTGCACGGAGATAACTGACCCCATGTCCGGAAATACCTTTGGCCGGCTGTTCACGGTCACGACATTCGGCGAGAGCCATGGCCCTGCCCTGGGCGCAGTGATCGACGGCTGCCCGCCCGGGCTCGCCATTGACGCGTCCGACCTGCAGCGCGATCTGGATCGGCGCAAGCCCGGGACCTCGCGGCACACTTCGCAGCGCCGCGAGGGGGATGAAGTCCGCATCCTCTCGGGCGTGTTCGAGGGCCACACCACCGGGGCGCCGATCGGGTTGCTGATCGAGAACATGGATCAGCGCTCGAAGGACTACTCCGCCATCAGCGAGCTGTTCCGGCCCGGGCACGCCGATTACACCTACTGGCAGAAATACGGGATCCGGGACTATCGCGGTGGTGGTCGCTCCTCGGCCCGCGAGACGGCGGTGCGGGTGGCCGCGGGTACCATCGCGCGGCGCTACCTCTATGAGCGTCTGGGCATCGAGATCCGCGGCTGGCTGAGCCAGCTCGGCTCGATCGAGCTGGCGCTCGAGGACTGGGCGAGCGTGGATACCAACCCGTTTTTCTGTGGCGAGCCCGGGCGCCTGCCCGAGCTCGAGGCCTATATGGATGCGCTGCGCAAATCCGGTGACTCGGTGGGTGCATCGGTAGGGGTAATGGCCCGCAATGTGCCGCCGGGCCTGGGTGAGCCGGTTTTTGACCGACTTGATGCCGATATCGCGCATGCCCTGATGAGCATCAACGCCGTGCGCGGGGTGGAAATCGGTGACGGCTTCGCGAGTACGGCCCAGAAGGGCACCGAGCATCGCGACGAGATGACGCCCGACGGGTTCCTGTCGAACCACGCCGGCGGCACCCTGGGCGGGATTTCCACGGGTCAGGAGGTGGTGGCGCGCATGGCGCTCAAGCCCACCTCGAGCATCCGCATCCCCGGTCAGTCAGTGGACATCCACGGCCAGCCGCAGGAGGTCGTGACCACTGGTCGGCATGATCCCTGCGTGGGGATCCGCGCCACGCCCATCGCCGAGGCCATGCTGGCACTGGTGCTGATGGACCATTATCTGCGCCATCGCGGGCAGAATGCCGATGTCGACTCCGGTACGCCGGTTATCCCCGCACGACCGGGCGATTAAGCCATCGGCGTGGGCTCTGCAGTGCCGGCCATTCGGCTGTCGGCATTCTATCTGGCGTTCTTCGGCGTGCTGGGCGTGCTGTCCCCGTACTGGGGACCCTATCTGAAGGCCCAGGGGTTCGATGCGGCGGCGATCGGCACGCTGATCGCGCTGATGCACGGCACCAAGATCATCGCCCCCAACCTCTGGGGGTGGCTTGCCGATCATACCGGCTATCGCATCCGGATCATCCGCATGGCCAGCATTGGGGCGCTGGTCTGCTTTTCCGGGGTGTTCGCGGCCGGCGGTGGCTTTGCCGCGATGGCGGCGGTGATGATCGCGTTCAGTTTCTTCTGGCACGCGGCGATGCCGCAGTTCGAAGCCAACACGATGAATCATCTCGCCGGTCAGACCCATCGCTACCCGCGCATCCGGCTCTGGGGGACCGTCGGGTTCATGCTCTCGGTGCTGGCGGTGGGCGAGGGCATCGACCGGATCGGTGTGGGTATCGTCCCCGTAGTGCTGGTCGGTCTGTTCGCGGCGCTCAGTCTGGTCAGCCTCAGCGTGCCCCAGGCGGCCCAGGACGGCGATACGTCCGATGGCCAGGGGCTGCTCGCGGTGTTGCGCCAGCCCCAGGTATTCGGGCTGCTGATCGCCTGTTTTCTCCTGCAGGCAAGCCACGGCCCGTTCTACGCGTTCTACAGCATCTATCTGCAGTCCCACGGTTATAGCGCCACCGCCATCGGGCTGCTGTGGTCCATCGGACTGATCGCCGAGATCGGCGTGTTCCTGCTCATGCCCCGCTGGTTGCCGCGATTCGGGCCGCGCCGGCTGCTCACCCTGGCCATGCTGCTGGGCGTGGTGCGCTGGCTGCTGGTGGCGCGGTTTCCTGACGCGGCCGCCCTCCAGGGCTTTGCCCAGCTGCTGCACGCCGCCACTTACGGAGTCTATCACGCCGCGGCCATCTCACTGATCCACCGCTATTTTACCGGCGGGCTGCAGGGCCGGGGTCAGGCCCTGTACAGCAGCATGACGTTTGGCGCGGGCGTCTCGCTGGGGAGCTTCGTGGCGGGCAGCCTCTGGGACAGTGCCGGGGGCGCGCAGACGTTCTATCTGGCAGCGGGCCTTGCGGCGGTGGCCGCGCTGGTCGCCTTCAGCGTTGTGCCGGCCCGCCATCGCCTGCATGCGGCCCGCGCTTAACCGCCGGCAGCCGGCGGCGTATACTAAGTCCTTATGGACAACTCTCCGAAAGGCCGGACAAGAGGATCTGATGGGCGGTAAAACCCTCTACGACAAACTCTGGGATGCCCACGTCGTTCGCGATAACGGCGACGGGACGGCACTGCTGTACGTTGATCGCCAGCTTGTGCACGAGGTGACATCGCCTCAGGCCTTCGAGGGCCTGCGACTGGCGGATCGCCCGCTCTGGCGGGTCAACGCCAATCTGGCGGTGGTGGATCACAATGTCCCGACCACCGGCCGGGCCGACGGCATTGAAGACCCGATCTCGGCGCTGCAGGTCGAGACACTCAGCCGCAACTGCCGCGAGTATGGCATCACCCAGTTCGGGCTGATGGATCGGCGTCAGGGCATCGTCCACATCATTGGGCCGGAACAGGGCGCCACGCAGCCGGGGATGACCGTGGTCTGCGGTGACTCGCACACCTCCACCCACGGCGCGCTCGGGGCGCTGGCGTTTGGCATCGGCACCTCCGAGGTCGAGCATGCACTGGCCACTCAGACGGTAGTGCAGGCGCGCTCCAAACGCATGCTGATCCGCGTGGATGGCCAGCCCGGGCCGGGCGTGACCGCCAAGGACATCATGCTGGCGATCATCGGCAAGATCGGCACCGCCGGCGGCACCGGCTATGCCGTAGAGTATGGCGGCGAGGCGATCCGCGCGCTGCCCATGTCCGGGCGCATGACCATCTGCAACATGTCCATCGAGGCCGGCGCCCGCTGCGGGATGGTGGCGGTGGATGACACCACCATCGAATACATCCGCGGCCGGCCCTACGCGCCGAGCGATGCGATGTGGGACCAGGCGGAGGCCTACTGGCGGACGCTTGTCAGCGACGAGGACGCAGAGTTCGATCGGGTGGTCACCCTGGATGCCGCCGAGATCAAGCCGCAGGTCTCGTGGGGGACGTCGCCCGAAATGGTCGTGTCAGTGGACGGTGTGGTGCCGGATCCCGCCGACGAGCCCGATGAGACCCGACGCGCCGGTATGCAGCGCGCCCTCGAGTACATGGGGCTGACCGCCGGAACGCCGATGCGCGATATCCGGCCCGAGAAGATCTTTATCGGCTCGTGCACCAATGCGCGCATCGAGGACCTGCGGGCGGCCGCGCGCATTCTGCGTGGCAAGCGTCTGGCGCGCGGCATCCGCGAGGCGATGGTGGTGCCCGGGTCGGGCCTGGTGAAGTGGCAGGCCGAGCAGGAGGGCCTGGATCAGGTCTTCAAGGAGGCCGGGTTCGAGTGGCGGGATGCCGGCTGCTCGATGTGTCTGGGCATGAACCCGGATCGTCTGAGCCCCGGCGAGCGCTGTGCCTCCACCTCCAATCGTAACTTCGAGGGGCGTCAGGGGGGTGGCGGCCGGACCCATCTGGTCAGCCCGGAAATGGCCGCCGCCGTGGCCGTGGCCGGTCATTTCGTCGACGTTCGTGAGCTGGAGCAGTAGCCAATGGAGCCATTGACCCGCGTCGAGGGCCTCGTTGCCCCCCTTGATCGATCCAATGTGGATACGGATGCAATCATCCCCAAGCAGTTCCTCAAGTCGATTCATCGCACCGGGTTCGGCCCGAATCTGTTCGATGAATGGCGCTACCGCGATGAGGGACAGCCGGGCGAGGACTGCAGCAACCGCCCGCTCAACCACGATTTTGTGCTCAATCAGCCGCGCTATCAGGCGGCGAGCATCCTGCTGACCCGCGCCAATTTTGGCTGCGGCTCGTCGCGCGAGCATGCGCCCTGGGCGCTGGCCGACTTCGGCTTTCGGGTGCTGATCGCGCCGAGCTTTGCGGACATTTTCTATAACAACTGCTCGAAAAACGGCATCCTCCCGCTGACGCTGCCCGAGGAGACCGTCCAGAGCCTGTTCGAGGCCACCTGGGAGCAACCCGGGTATGCGCTGACGGTGGATCTGCCGGCCCAGACGGTGATCACGCCCGACGGCACCCGGTACGGCTTCGAGATCGATCCCCACCGCAAGCACATGCTGGTGGAAGGGCTGGATGAAATTGGCGTCACGCTGGAGCACGCCGATGCGATCCGCGCCTACGAGCAGCGCCAGCGCGCGGTCACGCCGTGGCTGTTCAGCGATATCGAGGCGTCATGACCCACCGCATCCTGTTGCTGCCGGGCGATCATATCGGCCCGGAGATCATCGCCGAGGCGGATCGTATGCTGCGGGCCCTGAGCGCGGACTTCGGTCTGGAGGCCGAGCTTGAATACGCCCATCTCGGCGGCTGCGCGGTGGATGCGGAGGGTGATCCGTTTCCGGCCACCACCCGGCAACGCGCCGAATCGGCGGATGCGATCCTGCTGGGCGCCGTGGGCGGGCCGCAGTGGGATGATCGGCCGCGGGATCAGCGCCCCGAGACCGGGCTGCTGAAAATCCGCTCGACGCTGGGGCTTTTCGCCAACCTGCGCCCGGCCATGCTGTTCCCCGAACTGGCGGCGTCGTCGTCGCTGCGCCCCGAGGTGGTCGCGGGGCTGGATATCCTGATCGTGCGCGAGCTGGTGGGCGGCATCTATTTCGGTCAGCCCCGGGGGCTGAGAACCCGCGACGACGGGGTTCGAGAGGGTTTCAACACCCTGGTCTACGGCGCCGACGAGATCGCGCGGATCGGGCATGCGGCGTTTCAGGCCGCGGCCCGACGTGGCGGCCGGCTATGCTCGGTGGACAAGGCCAATGTGCTGGAGTCGAGCGAGCTCTGGCGCGAGGTGATGAACGATCTGGCCCGCGATTATCCGCAGGTCGAGCTCAGCCATCTTTATGTCGACAATGCCGCCATGCAGCTGGTCCGCGATCCCAATCAGTTCGATGTCATCGTTACCGGCAATCTGTTCGGCGATGTCCTCTCGGACTGCGCCGCGATGCTGACCGGGTCCATCGGCATGCTGCCGTCGGCGTCGCTGGATGCCGGCGGCCGTGGTCTGTACGAGCCGGTGCACGGCTCGGCGCCGGATATTGCCGGTCGCGGGCTGGCCAATCCGCTGGCCACACTCCTGTCGGTGGCGATGATGCTGCGGCACAGCCTTGACGAGGGGGCGCTGGCGGACCGCGTGGAACGGGCCGTTGCCAGCGTGCTGGCCGCCGGCTACCGCACCGCCGATCTGGCCAGCGATTCGGCGCAGGCGGCCGATACCCGCACCATGGGCGAGGCGGTCGTCAACGCGCTCTATCAATAGCGATCCATTCGCATTTTTCTGGGGGATTCATGAACAAGGTAGGTCTGGTCGGATGGCGCGGCATGGTGGGCTCGGTGCTCATGGACCGCATGCGCCGCGAAAATGACTTTGCCGACATCGAACCGGTTTTCTTTTCCACGTCGCAGACCGGCCAGCCGGGCCCGGATGTTGGCAGACCGGTGCCGGCACTGCGCGATGCGCACTCCATCGAGGCGCTTGCCGAAATGGACATCATCGTGACCTGCCAGGGCGGTGACTACACCGGCGCGGTCTACGATGACCTGCGCCGCAGTGGCTGGAAAGGCTACTGGATCGATGCGGCGTCGACCCTGCGGATGGCCGATGACAGCATGATCGTGCTTGATCCAGTCAATGCCGGCGTGATCCGGCAGGGGCTGGATGACGGGGTGCGCACTTTTGTCGGCGGTAACTGCACCGTCAGCCTCATGCTCATGGCCATCGGCGGGCTGCTCGAGCACGACCTGGTCGAGTGGATAGCGCCGATGACCTACCAGGCGGCCTCCGGATCGGGCGCCCAGCACATGCGCGAGCTGCTGCGGCAGATGGGGCATCTGCACGCGGCGGCGGATGCGCGACTGACCGACCCCGCCGGGGCCATTCTGGATATCGACCGCGATGTCAGCGAGGCGCTTCGCAGTGCCGACTATCCGGCCGAGCACTTCGGGGTGCCACTGGCCGGCAGTCTCATCCCCTGGATCGATCGCGCCATGGACAGCGGCCAGAGTCGCGAGGAGTGGAAAGCGGGGGTCGAGACCAACAAGATCCTCGGCCGGCATGCCAACCCGTTGCCCATCGATGGCCTGTGCGTGCGCGTGGGGGCGATGCGCTCGCATGCCCAGGCGCTGACGATCAAGCTGCGGCGCGATATGCCCATGGCCGACATCGAGACGCTGCTTGCCGAGGCCAATGACTGGGTGCACGTGGTGCCGAACGAGCCGGCCGCCAGCCAGCAGCAGCTCACCCCGGCTGCGGTCAGTGGTGGTCTCGATATTCCCGTGGGGCGGTTGCGCAAGCTGGCGATGGGCGACGACTATCTGTCGGCTTTCACCGTGGGTGACCAGTTGCTCTGGGGCGCCGCCGAGCCGTTGCGTCGTATGCTGCGGCTGCTGGTGGAGGACTGATGCGCGCATCGCTCGCCCTGGTGGGGCTGCTGCTGGTGGTGGCGCCACCGGCTCAGGCCATCGAGCTGGGTGACGTGCAACTGGGCTCGACGCCGGATGAGGCCCTGCGTGGCCATATCCCCCTGCATGACGCCGGGCGGGTCGCATCCGGGGCCCTCGATGCCGCGATCGCCGGCGATCGGGAGCAGATCCGGGCAGGCATCAATCCCTCCGCCCTGCCCCCGGGGCTGGATCTGCAGCGACCGGCCGACGCGCCGGATCGACTGCGGGTGAGCACGGCGGCGCCGACCCGACTGGCCGAGCCGGGAGCCAGCCTGGCATTTGTGGTGCGGCTGCGCTGGCCGGAGGGACGGCTGCTGCGCCGTTATCGCATCGACAACAACGCCGGGCGGCTCGAGGCAAGCCCCGCGTCCCGGGCCCGGTTCGGCCCCATCCGGGCCGGCGATACGCTTTATAGCCTCGCCGAGCAGTTGCGCCCGCGCGCCGTCACGAACAACCAGATGATGCTCTCGCTGCTGGCCGAGAACCCGGCGAGCTTCAGCGCCAACAACGTCAATGCGCTCAAGCGCGGCACCTATCTGTCCGTCCCCCGTGGCGAGGCCCTGCGCTTTCCCGACGAGGACACGGCCACTGAACGGGTTCGCATCCAGGCCCGGACCTGGCGCGACGCAGGCGAGCCCACGGACGATGCCGGGTCGGTGTCGCCATCGCCGGATGCGGCATCGGCGTCGTCCGATCCGTCACCCGCCCCGCGGTTGCAGTTGTTGCCGCCGGACCCGCGCCGGATCGGATCGATGGCCACCGCCGGTGAGGCGTCATTGCAAGCGGCGCTCGAGCCCCTGGAAACCCAGCTCGACCGCCTCGAATCCTCGCATTCTGCGCTCAACCGCCAGAACCGAACGCTGCAGGCGACACTCGAGCGGCTTGAGGCCGATCTCGCGCGGCTTGAGGCGCAACAGACGCCGTCTCCAGCCCCGTCCCCAAACCCGTCTCCGGCACCGGCCGAGACCCTGAGCGCGGATCAGGTGGTGGCCTGGCTGCAGGCGCAGCTCCGCGCCGCCCTTGCCGATCCGCTCGCCACCCTGCGCCGGCCCGGGATGCAGACCGGGCTCGCCGTGACGGCAGCGGTGCTGTTGCTGATTCTGCTCGCGCTGCGGCGGCGTCGTCGCGCCAATGCGGCAACGAGCATGCCGAGTGGCTGGCGGCCGGCGAGCGGGCGGGTCGATCAGCATGTGGACCCGGCCGAGGGCTCGGTCGGTGAGCCACAGGCGCGGCCCCTGGATGATGGGCCCGACGATCCGCTGGAGCAGGCCAGCGAGCGAATCGCCCATGGCCGGCTCGAGGCGGCGCAGGCGGTGCTCGACGAGGCGTTGGGAGAGGCGCCGGATAGCATTGATCTTCGCGTCAAGCTCCTGGATGTTCTCGCCATGCGCTCGGACCGTGCCGGCTTCGAATCCGAGGCCCATGTCCTTCGCGCGCAGCTTGACGACCCCCGGGACGAGCGCTGGCAGCGGGTTGTGCAGCAGGGACAGGCCCTGTCACCGGATCATCCGCTGTTCCGTTCATGACCCGCGTGGTGGTCGGTGTCGAGTACGACGGCACGGGCTATAGCGGCTGGCAGCGCCAGCATCATGCCGATACGGTGCAGGCCCGCCTGGAGCACGCCCTGGGGGCTGTGGCTGGTCATCCGGTGACCAGTGTGGCGGCCGGCCGTACCGATACCGGGGTGCATGCCTGTGAGCAGGTCGTGCATTTTGATACCCACGCGGCACGTCCCGATCGGGCCTGGGTGCGTGGCGTCAATACGCACCTGCCGGGCGATATCGGTGTGCGCTGGGCGGTGCAGTCGCTGGCCGGCTTTGATGCCCGGCGTTCGGCGCAGATGCGCCGCTATCGCTATCTGCTGGTCGATCAGCCGCTGCCGCCGGTGCTGTTGCGCAATCGCATCGGTTGGACCTGGCGGTCGCTGGCGATCGAGCCCATGCAGCAGGCGGCCCGGGCGCTGCTCGGCGAGCACGACTTCAGCAGTTTCCGCGCGGCGAGCTGTCAGGCCCGTCATGCCCATCGCCGGGTGGACGCGCTGGGCGTCGAGCGCCGTGACGGCATGATTGTTTTTGATGTCCGGGCGAACGCCTTTGTGCATCACATGGTCCGCAATATGGTGGGGACGTTGATGCGGGTCGGCGCCGGCGACAAGCCGGCCGAGTGGGTGGCGGACGTGCTGGCCGCCCGGGACCGGCGCCGGGCGGGGGTCACGGCCCCCGCCGCCGGGCTCTATCTGGTGGCAGTGACCTATCCGGCGCGGTTCGGCCTGCCGACGCCGCCGGCCGGCCCCGTCTTTGCCCTGGCACAAGGCGATGAGTAGACTATGACTGTGCGTTGTCGGGTCAAAATTTGCGGCGTGACGCGGCCCGAGGACGCGGTCATGGCGGCGGAAGCCGGGGCGGACGCGATCGGCCTGGTGTTCTATCCGCCCAGCCGGCGTTGCGTCAGCGACAGTCAGGCCGCGCGGATCGTGGCGGCGCTGCCGCCGCTGGTCACCGTGGTCGGGCTGTTTCTGGACGCCGATGCCGATCAGGTCCGGCGTGTGCGCTCGGCCGTGGCACTGGATCTGCTGCAGTTCCACGGGAATGAGTCGGCGGCGTTCTGCGAGCAGTTCGGGCAGCGCTACATCAAGGCCGTCGGCATGGCCGGCGGCAACCCCTGGGCGGTGGCCCGCGAGCACCCGACAGCGGCCGGTCTGCTGCTGGATGGTCATCCACCCGGGGCGGCCGGCGGCAGTGGCGAGGCTTTCGACTGGCAGCAGTCGCTGCCGGATCAGCCGCGTGTCATCGTGGCCGGTGGGCTTCGCGTCGACAATGTCGCCGAAGCGGTCGAAACCATTCGACCCTGGGGGGTTGATTGCAGCAGCGGCGTCGAGTCCGCCCCGGGGATCAAGGATCGGCGAACTACCGCCGCGTTCATAGAAGAGGTTTATCGTGTCGAACGTCATTCAGGCGATTGAAGCCCCCGTCGACTACGCCGAGTTTCCCGACCCGCTCGGGCACTTCGGCCCCTATGGCGGACGGTTTGTCCCGGAACTGCTCATGGCGCCGCTCCAGGAGCTGGCGGCCGCCTACGATCGCTTCCGCACCGACGCCGAATTCCAGGCCGAGCTATACGCCGACCTGCAATACTACGTGGGCCGGCCGACGCCGTTGTATCTGGCCCGGCACTGGACGGAACGCGTGGGCGGAGCGCAGCTCTACCTCAAGCGCGAGGATCTGGACCATACCGGCGCGCACAAGATCAACAACACCATGGGCCAGGCCCTGCTTGCCGTTCGCATGGGCAAGCGCCGGATCGTGGCCGAGACCGGCGCCGGTCAGCACGGCGTGGCAACCGCCGCCGTCTGTGCCCGCCTGGGGCTCGAGTGCATTGTCTACATGGGTGCCGAGGACGTCCGCCGGCAATCGGTCAACGTCTACCGCATGCGCCTGATGGGGGCCCGGGTGGTGCCGGTGGACTCCGGCACCCGCACCCTCAAGGATGCGCTCAACGAGGCGTTCCGCGACTGGGCGGCCAACGTCGATGACACGTTCTACATCATCGGCACGGTGGCCGGGCCGCACCCCTACCCGGAGATGGTCCGCGACTTTCAGGCGGTGATCGGTCGCGAGACCCGCGAGCAGTGCATTGACCAGCACGGCCGCCTGCCCGATGCACTGGTTGCCTGTGTGGGCGGTGGCTCCAACGCCATTGGCATGTTCCACCCGTTTCTGGGCGATACCGGCGTGGCCATCTACGGGGCCGAGGCCGGCGGCGAGGGTGTGGCAACGGATCGCCATGCCGCGCCGCTGTCCGCGGGCCGCCCCGGCGTGCTGCACGGCAACCGGACGTATCTCATGGAAAACGCCGACGGGCAGATCATGCCGACGCACTCGGTTTCCGCCGGGCTCGACTATCCGGGCGTCGGCCCCGAACATGCCTGGCTCAAGGACACCGGGCGGGTGCAGTACGTAGCGGTGGACGACGACGATGCGCTTGCGGCATTCCACAATCTCGCGCAGCTCGAGGGCATCATTCCCGCGCTGGAAACCGCCCATGCCATCGCCTACGCGGAGCAGCTGGCGGCGGACATGGACCCCGACCAGATCATCGTCATCAACTGTTCGGGCCGCGGTGACAAGGACATCAACACCGTGGCCGAAGTCGAGGGAATGGAACTATGAGCCGCATCGGACATCGCTTTGAGCAGCGCCGCCTCGAGCAGCGCAAGACGCTGGTGACCTATCTGACCGGCGGCGACCCCCACCCGGCGGCCACGGTCCCGCTCATGCATCGGCTGGTGGCAGCTGGCGCGGACATTATCGAGGTGGGCATGCCCTTTTCCGATCCCATGGCGGATGGCCCGGTCATCCAGTCCGCCTGTGACCGCGCGCTCGACAATGGCACCGGACTGGCCGGTGTGCTCGAGATGGTCCGGGACTTCCGCCGCCGCGATAACGACACCCCGGTGGTGCTCATGGGCTATCTCAACCCCATCGAGCAGATCGGTTATCAGGCCTTCGCCCGGGATGCCGCGGCCGCCGGCGTGGATGGCGTGCTCACCGTGGATCTGCCGCCCGAGGAGGGCAGCGAGCTGGTTGCCGCGCTGCTCGCCTATGCACTCGATCCGATCTGGCTGGTTGCGCCGACCACTCGCATGGAGCGGGTCAATGCGATCTGCGGGCAGGCCAGTGGCTTTGTCTACTACGTCTCGCTCAAGGGCGTGACCGGCGCCGGCACGCTGGATGTGGATGATGTCGGTGAGCATGTCGATACCATCCGGCAGGCCACGCGCACGCCGGTGGGCGTCGGGTTCGGGGTGCGCACCGGCGAGGACGCCGCCCGGCTCGGTCAGGTCGCGGACGCCGTTGTGGTCGGCACGGCCATTGTCTCGCGGATCGCTGACAACCTCGGGGACGACGCCGCTATGGGGGATGCCGTCGAGGCCATCGCCCGGGCTCTGCGCGACGGCCTGGATGCCCCGGTGCCGGAGGTAGCGGATTGAGTTGGTTCGAAAAGCTCATGCCCTCGCGGATCCGGACCGAGGGCGGGCGCAGTCACAGCATTCCCGAGGGGCTCTGGACCAAGTGCGAGGCCTGCAACGCCGTGCTCTACCGGCCCGAGCTCGAGCGCAATCTCGAGGTCTGCCCCAAGTGCGATGCCCACATGCGCATCGGCGCGCGGCGGCGCCTGGCGGTGTTTCTTGATGAGGCCGGTCAGACCGAGATCGGGGCTCAGCTCCAGCCGGTTGATACGCTGCGATTCAAGGACTCCAAGCGCTACAAGGATCGACTGAGCCAGGCACAGCGCAGTACCAGCGAACGTGATGCGCTGGTGGCCATGCGCGGTACGCTAGTGGGCCAGCCGGTGGTGGCGGTCGCCTTCGAATTCCGCTTTATGGGCGGATCGATGGGGGCGGTGGTTGGTGAGCGTTTTGTCCAGGCCGCCGAGCAGGCACTGGAGGCCGGCTGTCCGCTGATCTGTTTCAGTGCCAGCGGTGGCGCGCGCATGCAGGAGGCACTGCTCTCGCTCATGCAGATGGCCAAGACCAGCGCGGCGCTCAAGCGCCTGTCCGACGCGGGTGTGCCCTTCGTGAGTGTCCTCACCGACCCCACCATGGGGGGCGTATCGGCAAGCCTTGCCATGCTGGGTGATGTGATCGTGGCCGAGCCGGGGGCCTTGATCGGTTTCGCGGGTCCGCGGGTGATCGAGCAGACGGTCCGCGAGACGCTGCCCGAGGGGTTTCAGCGCAGCGAGTTCCTGCTCGAGCACGGTGCCGTGGATCAGATTATCGACCGCCGCGAGCAGCGTGCGCGGATCGCCTCGCTCCTGGCCATGCTCACCCACGCCCCGGCGCCCCGTCAGGCCGCCGACGCGGGCTGATCGGCGAGCGTGACCGGGACCGCGCTCGAGCGCTGGCTTGCCTGGCTCGAGGGCGTGCATCCACGCGAGATCGATCTGGGCCTTGCGCGGGTGAGCGAAGTCGCCGAACGGCTTGGCCTGCGCGCCGATCCCACTCCCGTGATCACGGTGGCCGGTACCAACGGCAAGGGCAGTACGGTGGCCTGCCTCGAGTCGATGCTGCAGGCCGCCGGGCATCGGCCGGGCGCCTTTACCTCGCCGCATCTGTTGCGCTTTAACGAGCGCATCCAGGTCGCCGGCCACCCCCTCGACGACGCCGCGATCGTCGATGCGTTCAGGGCCATCGATCGTGCCCGCGGCGACATCACGCTCACCTACTTCGAATTCGCGACCCTGGCGGCGGCCTGGTGCTTTCGCGCGGCGGATGCCTCGGTCTGGATCCTTGAAGTGGGCCTGGGCGGCCGGCTTGACGCGACCAACTGCCTGGATGCCGATGTGGCGGTCATCACGGCCATCGATCTGGATCACATGGAATGGCTGGGGGACACGCGCGAGGCCATCGCGGGCGAAAAGCTGGGGATCGCCCGGGCGCAGCGGCCGATTATCTGCGCCGACCCCGATCCGCCGGCGCGGATCGCCGAGCGGGCGGCGGCCCTGTCTGCGCCCCTGCATCAGCTCGGCCGCGACTACGAATACACCGTTGGCGATTCGGGCTGGGCCTGGCGCGACGATGAGCGTCACTACACCGACCTGCCTTGCCCTGTCTGGATGGACGGGACCACCCTTGCCAACGCCGCCGGCGCAGTGGCCGCGCTTGTCCGCGGCCGGCCCTCGCTGGGTGTCGATGCCGACAGCGTGGCTCGGGGGCTTGCCGGGGCGGGTCTGATCGGGCGTCAGTCGCGGGCATCCGGACCGGGGAGCGGCTGGCTGCTTGATGTCGGCCATAACCCCTCGGCCATCGCGCGGCTGGCCCGCCGTCTGGAGCAGGCGCGGGGTCAGGGTCGGGTGCGTGTGGCCTTCGGATTGATGGCCCGCAAGCCCCTCACAGCACTGATCGCGGGGCTGGCGCCGGTGGTCGACGAGTGGTTCGTGCTGGAGCTCGATGATGCGCAGAGCCATCCGGCGGAGACGGTCGAGCGGGCGCTGCTTGACGCCGGTGCAGTGGTGATCGGTCGCGGCGACGCCGGCGTCGCGCGCGAGCGGCTCGAGGCGCGGGCCACGGGCGGCGATCTGGCAGTGGCCGCGGGATCGTTTCGAGTGGTCGAGTCCCTCATGCAGACCGGCGTTATCCCTTGCAACGCAAGCGGCAGCGGCCGAGACTGAGCTAGTGACATGACGCGGAGCTCAGGGGTGGAACAGCGATTCAAACAGCGACTGATCGGCGCGGTCGTCCTGGTCGCGCTGGGTGTGATCTTTCTGCCGATGCTGCTGAGCGGCCCGGTGGAGCAGACCCGCGTCGATATCCAGCTTGATATGCCGGCGGAGCCCTCGCTGGATGCGGCGCCCCGCCTGCCGGACGAGCCGGCCGAGACCGCGCCGGAGCCGGGGCGGGCGCTCGCTGATGCGCCGGCACTGGATGGCGCTGAAACGACCGGGTCGGCGGCGGCACCGGCGCCGGTCCGCCCGGACGAAGCGCCGAGCGCGGCGCCGGGGTTTTTCGTGCAGGTCGGCGCGTTCGGCAGCCGCGACAATGCCCGACGCCTGTCCGGTCGGCTGGACGACGAGGGCCTGAGTGTCCGCATTACCGAGGACAACCGCGAGGATCGTCCGCGTTACCGGCTCCAGGTCGGCCCGCTCGAGACACGATCGCAGGCCGAGGCAATGGCCCAGCGGCTGGCCACGGAACATGATCTGCCCGGTTATATCGTCGAGCCCTAGGGCATCGGCTGGTACACTCGAGACATTATGACTGCGCTCAACTGGCTGGATCTCGCGTTGATCAGTGTGATCGCGCTGTCGGTGATTATCGGTGTGGTCCGCGGGTTTGTCCGCGAGGTCATCTCGGTTGTCGTCTGGGTGGCGGCGTTCTGGATCGGGGTTCGTTACAGCCCGCAGGTGGGCGATATCCTCTCGCCGTGGCTCGATTCCTCGATGCTGCAGCTGGTGGCGGGATTTGCCGGGCTTTTCATCCTCACCCTGCTGGTGGGGGCGCTGGTGAGCTTTCTCGCGCGCCTGCTCGTGGGGCGAACCGGTCTGTCCGGGACCGATCGGTTGCTGGGCGTGGTCTTCGGCGCGCTTCGCGGCCTGCTGCTGATTGGTGCCGTGGTGCTCGGAGCCGGGTTGACAGCGGTCCCGAATGAATCCTGGTGGCAGGACTCCGTCATCGCGCAGGGTTACCGACCGTGGGTGTGTCATGCCCGGGTCGGTAGCTGGCTCGAGCAGGCCCGCCAGGTGCCCGGCGTGTCGCAGGCGCCGGTCAACGGCACGGCGGCATTCGCCTACTGGGAAGCCTATTGCCGGATCAATTCACAAGCGAACAGCGAGAGCGGGAGCTGAATCTATGTGTGGCGTCATCGGCATGGTCGCCCGGGAGCCGGTCAACCAGGCCCTTTATGACGGGCTGACCGTGCTCCAGCACCGTGGACAGGATGCCGCCGGCATCATGACCTTCGATCGCGGCCGGCTGCACCTGCGCAAGGATAACGGTCTGGTGCGCGACGTCTTCAGCAGCCAGGACATGATGCAGCTGCAGGGCAACATGGGCATCGGCCACTGCCGCTATCCCACCGCCGGCTGCGCCAGCGCGGCCGAGGCCCAGCCGTTTTACGTCAACTCGCCCTACGGCATCAGCATCGCCCACAATGGCAACCTGACCAATGCCGAGGCGATCAAGCGGGATCTGTTTCTCGAAGACCGCCGCCACATCAACACCAGCTCGGATTCTGAAATCCTGCTCAATGTGTTTGCCCACCAGCTCGCCGAGCTCGGCAAGCTGCGGGTGGACGAGTCGGATATCTTCAACGCGGTGACCGGTATTCACGAGCGCTGTCATGGCGGCTATGCCGCCGTGGCGATGATCAACGGCTACGGCGTGCTCGGTTTCCGCGACCGCAACGGCATCCGCCCGCTGTGCTTTGGTAGTCGCGAGACGCCCTCGGGGACCGAGTACATGATCGCCTCGGAGAGCGTCGCGCTGAGCGTTCTCGGGTTCAGGCTCATCCGCGATGTGGCGCCCGGCGAGGCCGTATTCATCGATCTGGAGGGCCGGCTGCATACCCGCCAGTGCGCAAGCGAGACGGCCCTGTCGCCGTGCATTTTCGAGTATGTCTATCTGTCGCGCCCCGATTCCATGCTCGATGATATCTCGGTGTACAAGTCTCGGCTGCGGATGGGGCGCACGCTGGCGAGCAAGATCAAGCGCGAGTGGGCGCATCACGATATCGATGTGGTCATCCCGATCCCGGACACCAGCCGCACCAGCGCGCTCGACCTGGCCAACGACCTGAACATCCGCTATCGCGAAGGGTTCATCAAGAACCGCTACATCGGTCGCACCTTCATCATGCCCGGCCAGGCGGTGCGCAAGAAATCCGTCCGCCAGAAACTCAACCCCATCGAGCTCGAGTTCCGCGGCAAGAATGTGCTGTTACTCGACGACTCCATCGTGCGCGGGACCACCTCCGAGCAGATCATTCAGATGGCCCGGGATGCCGGCGCCAACAAGGTCTTCTTTGCCTCCGCCGCGCCGCCGGTGCGCTACCCCAACGTCTACGGCATCGACATGCCGGCGGCCCGGGAGCTGCTCGCCCACGGCCGATCGGTGGAGGATATCCGCCAGACCATCGGCGCCGACGGGATGATCTACCAGGATCTCGACGATCTGGTGGCGGCGGTGCGCGAGGGCAACAGCCAGGTCGCCCACTTCGACTGCTCATGCTTTGACGGGCGCTACGTCACCGGTGATATCAGCGTCGACTATCTACTCCAGCTTGAAGCCCAGCGCGGCGAGGCGGCCCGTCAGGTTGGCCAGCAGGGCACCGCCGTGAACGAGCTCGGGATGGTGCGCTCTTGAGCCGCGGCGACGACACCACCGGGCTGCGCGCGGGCTGGGAGCGGACCCCCGAGCAGGAGCACTCCGAGGCGATCTTCCCCACCTCGAGCTTTACCTTCCGCAGCGCGGCCGAGGCGGCGGCTCGGTTCAGCGGCGAGGCGTCGGGCAACATCTACTCCCGCTTCACCAACCCCACGGTGCGTGCCTTCGAAAACCGGCTCGCGGCGATGGAGGGCGGCGAGCGGGCCATTGCAACGGCCTCGGGCATGTCGGCGATCCTCAGCCTGTGCATGGGATTGCTGCGCAGCGGTGATCATGTGATCTGCTCGCTGGGGGTGTTCGGCACCACGACATCGCTCTTTGCCAATCAGCTCTCGCGCTTCGGCGTGGAGACCGACTTCGTCGCGCCGACCGACCTCGATGCCTGGGCGGCCGCCATACGCCCCGAAACGCGGATGCTGTTTGTCGAGACGCCGTCGAATCCGCTCACCGAGATTGCCGATATCCGCGCCCTCGCGGATCTCGCCCATGCCCATGACGCGCGGCTGGTGGTGGATAACTGCTTTTGTACCTCCGCACTCCAGCGGCCACTGGAGTGGGGGGCGGATATTGTCTCGCACTCGGCCACCAAATACCTCGATGGTCAGGGGCGCTGCGTGGGCGGCGCCCTGGTGGGTGATGCCGATACCCTGGATCGGTTCATCTTTCCGTTCCTGCGCACGGCGGGCCCGACCATGAGCCCGTTCAATGCCTGGGTGTTTCTCAAGGGGCTGGAAACGCTCAATCTGCGCATGCGGGCCCACAGCGAGCAGGCGGCCGCGCTGGCCGGCTGGCTGCGCGAGCATCCGGCCGTTACCCGGGTGTTCTACAGTGGCCTGCCGGATCACCCGCAGCACGCGCTGGCGGCGCGGCAGCAAAAGGCATTCGGCGGCATCGTCTCGTTCGAGGTCGCGGGCGGGCGTCCGGCGGCCTGGCGGGTCATTGACCACACCCGCATGCTCTCGATTACCGCCAATCTCGGCGATACCCGCTCGACCATTACCCATCCGGCCAGTACCACTCACGGGCGTGTGTCGGCCGATCAGCGCGAGGCGATGGGCATCCACGAAGGGCTGGTGCGGGTCTCGGTCGGTCTCGAGGATCTGGCTGATATCCAGACCGATCTCGATCGGGGACTGTCGCAATCAGGCGAGGGCGGTTGAACCAACCCCCGATTGTTCCGTAGGGTCGCATCCGTCGAAGCCACGTCGGAGCGGTATGAAAGTTCGAACGACGCCTCACCCCATCCCTCGCCATGCGACTGGCGCCTTTCCCAGAGCCCTCCAGGGGCCTGTCCGATGACCACCAAGATCTCGGTCGATAACCTCCACAAGGTGTTCGGGCCCGACCCCGACGAGGGCATGCGGCTGCTCGAGGCCGGCCACGAAAAGGCGGCGATCTTCGAGCGCACCGGCAATACCGTCGGTGTCCAGCGTGCGTCCTTCGACATCGAGGAAGGCGAAATCTTTGTCATCATGGGGCTGTCCGGATCGGGCAAGTCCACCATCGTGCGCATGTTCAACCGCCTGATCGACGCCACCGCCGGACGGGTGCTGATCGACGATCGCGACGTCACGGCCATGCCGCGCAACGAGCTGATCAACCTGCGCCGGCACGAGATGAGCATGGTCTTTCAGTCGTTCGCCCTCATGCCCCACAAAACGGTGCTGCAGAACGCCGCGTTCGGGCTGGAAGTGGCAGGGAGTGATCGGCAGACGCGCGAGGCGCGCGCCCTTGATGCCCTCGAGCAGGTCGGGCTCAAGCCCAATGCGGCCAGCTTTCCCGAGGAGCTCTCCGGGGGCATGCAACAGCGTGTCGGGCTTGCCCGGGCGCTGGCCGCGGACCCGTCCATCATGCTCATGGACGAGGCGTTCTCGGCACTCGACCCGCTGATCCGAACCGAGATGCAGGACGAGCTCGTTCAGCTGCAGCGTGAGAATCGCCGCACCATCATCTTCATCTCCCACGATCTTGACGAGGCCATGCGCATCGGTGATCGCATCGCGATCATGGAAGGCGGCCGGGTCGTTCAGGTGGGCACCCCCGAGGAGATCGTCACCCAGCCGGCCAATGAGTACGTGCGCTCGTTTTTCTATGGCGTCGATGTCACCCGCGTGTTCTCGGCCGCGGATCTGGCCGATCGACGCCAGGTCATGGTCTTTGATCGCCCGGGGACCAGTCTGCATGCCGCGCTCGAGCGGCTGCACGCCAACAACCGCGAACTGGGCGTGGTCCTTGACACCGATCAGCGCTACCGCGGGACGGTGACCGCCGACTCGCTCAAGCAGGCCATGGAGGCCGGTGATGCGTCGGGCTTCGAGGCGGCTTTCCTCGACAGTGTCACGGCGCTGCCGGCGCAGACGCCCCTCGGGGATGTGGTGACGCGGTCGGCGCAGACCGGCCATCCACTTCCAGTGACCGATGCCAACGGTTGCTATGTGGGCAGTATCAGCCGAACGGCGGTCCTCAAGACGCTGGACCGCTCAGGAGAGGAATAATGGCGGATTTGCGCGAGATCATCGATATCCCCATCGGCGCCTGGGTGGAAGGCGGCGTCGAGTGGGTGCGCTCGACGCTGGCGGGGCCGCTGGACGGATTTGCCGCGGGCGTCGGATTTGTGGCCGACGGCCTCGAGGCGGCCCTGCTTGCGCCGCCCGATTTTGTGCTGGCGCCCCTGCTCATCGCCTTTGCCTGGTACCGGGTCGGCTGGCGCTTTGGCCTGTTTGCTGCGCTGGCGCTTCTGCTGGTGGTCGGTATGGGACTGTGGCAGGAGACGATGCAGACCCTGGCGCTGGTGATCGGCGCCAGTCTGATTGCCCTGCTGGTCGGACTGCCACTGGGCATCACCATGGCCCGCCGTGACGGCGTGGCGATGGTGGTGCGACCGGTGCTCGATTTCATGCAGACCATGCCGCCGTTCGTCTACTTGATCCCGGCGGCCATCTTTTTCGGGCTCGGCAAGGTCCCGGGCACCATCGCCACGGTGATCTTCGCGATGCCACCAGCCGTTCGCCTGACCAATCTGGGCATCCGGCAGGTCAGCCAGGAAAACGTCGAGGCAGGCCTCGCCTTTGGCTGTACCCAGCGCCAGTTGCTCTACAAGGTGCAGGTGCCACTGGCGATGCCCTCGATCATGGCGGGGGTCAACCAGACCATCATGCTGGCCCTGTCGATGGTGGTGATCGCCTCGATGATCGGCGCTGGCGGACTGGGCAATACCGTTTTGACAGGCATTCAGCGTCTCGACGTCGGTCTCGGCTTCGAGGGCGGACTGGGTGTTGTCATTCTCGCAATCCTGCTGGATCGGATGACGCAGAGTTTTGGTCTGCGCCGCGGCAAGGATTGACTTTTTGGTGCAAGAAAGGAGTAACCCGATGCTAAGGCAATCAACGCGTTTTCTGGTCACCGGAGCGCTGGGGATCGCCCTCGCAGGGGGGGCCCAGGCCCAGGATGACACCATTGAAATCGGCTGGACGGCCTGGTCCGACGCGGAGTTCGTGACCAAGCTCGCCTCGCGGTTGATCAACGAAAACACCGATCATACGGTCGAGCTGGTTCAAACCGATATCGCGCCGCAGTACCAGGGCATCGAGACCGGCGACATCGACGCCATGATGATGGCGTGGCTGCCGGCGACGCACGAGGACTATTACGAGGAAGTGGCCTCGAACGTCGAAAACCTCGGCGTGCTCTACAATGGCGCGCGCCTCGGCTGGGTGGTTCCGGACTACGTCCCGGAAAGCCAGCTCTCGTCGCTGAGCGATCTCTCCAACGAGTCGGTCCGCGAAGAGCTGGACGGGCGCATCACGGGCATTGATCCGGGTGCCGGGCTCACGCAGCTCTCCGAGAGTGCCATTGAGGAGTACGGTCTCGACGGCTATAACCTGCAGACCTCGAGCGGTGCCGGCATGACGGCCGCCCTGGATCGGGCCACCAACCGTGAGGAATGGATCGTGGTAACGGGCTGGAGCCCGCACTGGAAGTTCGGTGCCTACGATCTGCGCTATCTCGAGGATTCGCAGGGCGTTCTGGGTGGACCAGAGCGGGTCCATGTCCTGGCCCGCGAGGGCTTTGACGCGGACTATCCGCAGATCTCGCAGGTGCTGACGCGGATGTACCTGTCCCTCGACGAGCTCCAGGGCTATATGTTCGAGGCGCGTGAGAGCTCCTACGATGAGGCGATCAGTCAGTTCATCGACGAGAACCCGGATCAGGTCAACTACTGGCTGACCGGCGAGTTCTGATCGACGCTGCCGAACGGCACGTCCGGCCGATCCAATCGGCCGATTCACACCCCGCCGCGCGCGGGGTGTTCTGTTTTAGACTGGGGGCATGAGATTACGGCGAGCCCCGCGTCCCGACGTTCACGCCCCGGATCCGGCCGCCCGGCGGTCGGCCATTGAGGCCCGGGCGGTCGGACACAACGCGCTGCGCCGGCTGGTGACCCATGACCCGGATCGCGGTGTGCGCTGCGCCGCCGTGCGTCGGCTCCAGGATCTGGTCATGCTGCGCCAGATCTGCGAAGCGGAAGGAGACGAAGCGGTTCGCGACGCCGCCCGGGTGCGTTATCGCCAGCTCCTCGCCGGAGGCGACACGCTGGATCTCGACTACCGGCATGCCGCCCTGCGGGCCTGTTCCGATGCCCAGATCATTGCCCATGTTGCCCGCAGTGCCCGGGAGCCGAGCCTGCGCGCGGCGGCGGTTGGGTTGATCGATGAATGCGGGTTGCTTCAGGAGATCCATCGCCACGACCCCGATGCCGATGTCCGCGCCGCGGCGGCCGACCGGCTGGCTACTCCGCGAAGCTGAGCGTCTCGAGGCGCGCCTCGCCCTGATCGATCCGCAGCACGCTGCCCTGCTCGAACCAGTCACCCAGCACGATCCGGCGCCGCCACGGGTCGCCATCGCCCGCGGTGAGGGAGTGGATGGCCGGGCGATGGGTATGGCCGTGAATCAGGGTGCGCACCGCCGTGGTCTCGAAGCGGTCGCGCACGGCATCGGCGTTGACATCCATAATGGCGGCCGACTTGCCGGCCATCGCCTGGCTGCTGCGCTCACGCAGGGCGCGGGCCTGCTCGAGCCGTTCGGCGACGGGCTGCGCAAGAAACGCGGCCTGCCAGTCCGGATCCCTTACCTGGGCGCGGAACGCCTGGTAGGCGGTATCGTCGGTGCAGAGCGCATCGCCATGCTCAAGCAGCACCGGCTCGTCATCGATCGTCACCGGGGTGGGCTCGGTGAGCATCGTGACGCCCGCCGCCCGGCAGAATGCCGGCCCGATCAGAAAGTCGCGATTACCCGGCAGGAAGTAGACCGCCGTGCCCTGGGCTGCCAATGCCGCCAGCGCCGGGACGACCGGGTCGTCGTCGGGGCGGGCATCGTCACCGACCCAGGCCTCGAACAGGTCGCCGAGGATGAAAAGTGCGGCGGCGGCCGGCGCGGATGTCTCAAGAAAACGACAGAACGCCCGGGTGGCCCCGGGGCGTGACGGGTCGAGATGCAGGTCGGCGATGAAAAGCACCGGCGCGCGGGCGGTGTCGAAACGTAGTGCGGTCATGGCAAGACGATGCCCGGGGCGGCAGCTGCATGCAAGGCGTGGTTCCATTACCATAACCGAGATGAGTGATCGGTTCGTTCGCACCCGCTTTGCGCCCAGTCCGTCGGGCGAGTTGCATGTCGGCAATCTGCGCACGGCGCTTTTCAACTGGTTGCTGGCGCGGCATTACAACGGTGCATTCGTGCTGCGGATCGAGGACAGTGACGCACAACGCAGCGATGCCGAGCGCATCGAGCGCGTGCAGCGTGATCTGGACTGGCTGGGTCTGGGCTGGGAGGCCGGCCCCGGGCTGGGCTCGCCCGCCGACTGGCAGCAGTCGCAGCGTACCGAGCACTATGCCGAGGCCGCGGAGCGCCTGCGCGGGATGGATGCCGCCTACTACTGCTTTTGCTCCAGCGAACGGCTGGCCGCCTTGCGCGAGCGCCAGAAAAAGGCCGGTCATCCACCCCGTTACGATGGCTGCTGTGCCGGCCTGGATCCGGCGGATGCCGCCCGCCGCGTTGCCGCGGGTGAGCCGGCCGTGCTGCGTCTGCGCATGCCCGACGAGGGCGTGATCCGCTTCACCGATGCGGTCCGCGGCGAGCAGTCATTCCGCGCCGCCGATCTGGATGACCCCATCATCCGCCGGGCCGATGGCAGCGCCGCGTTCCTGTTTGCCAACGCCCTCGATGATGCGCTGATGGGGATCACCCACGTGCTGCGGGGCGAGGACCATCTCTCGAACACGCCCCGGCAGATTGTGCTGCTCGAGCGTCTGGCGCAGCCCGCGCCTGTGTACGGGCATCTCTCGCTGGTGGTCGACGATCACGGCGCGCCGCTTTCAAAGCGCCGCGGCGCACCCGGTGTCACCGATCTGCGCGCGGCGGGGCTGAGACCGGTGGCCCTTGTCAATTACCTGGCCCGGCTGGGCAATCCGGTGCCCGACGACGGTCTCGAAGGCCTTGAAGCGCTTGCCAGGGGCTTTGAGCCGGCGCGCCTCGGCCGTCGGCCGGCCCGGTTCGATCGCCGGCAGCTCGATTACTGGCAGTCGCTGGCCATGGCAGCGGCCCCGCTCGAGAGTCTGCGCCCGGCCCTGGTGGTGGATGCTGTGCCGGATGACCGCGTCGCGGCGTTCATCCGTCTGGTCCAGCCCAACCTCAAGGCCGCCGATGAGCTCAATGACTGGGCGCTGCGTCTGTTCGCGCCGCAGTCCGTGCTCGACGACACGCTCGCGGACCGACTGCGCCCGCTGGAGGCCGGTTTTTTCGAGACCGTGATCGGGGTGCTCGAGTCGGCGTCCACCGACGACTGGAAGCCCCTGCGCGCCCAGCTCGAGGCGGCCACCGGGCGTCGCGGCGGCGCGCTGATGAAGCCGCTGCGTCAGGCCCTGACCGGGCTCGATCACGGTCCGGCGCTGGGCGATATCATTCATCTCATGCCGGCGGCCATTCGTCGGATGCGTTTGCAACAGGCGGCCCGTACAGCCGCCTCGGGAGCCGATTCGGATGCTTGAGATCCACGACAGTCTGAGTGGCCGCAAGGCCGCCTTCGAGCCCATCGACGCGTCGCGGGTCCGGGTCTATGTGTGCGGCATGACGGTGTATGACCACTGCCACCTCGGTCACGCCCGCGCCATGGTGGTTTTCGACATGGTGGTGCGCTATCTGCGTGCCAGCGGCTACGGCGTCCATTACGTGCGTAACATCACCGATATCGATGACAAGATCATCGCCCGCGCCTCCACGCTGGGCGAGTCCATGGCGTCATTGACCGCCCGCTTTACCGACGCCATGCACGCCGATGCAGACGCCCTGGGCTGCGCGCGCCCCGACGAGGAGCCCTGCGCCACCGCGCACATCGACGCCATCATCGCCATGATCCAGCGCCTGATGGATCGTGGCTATGCCTACGCGGCGGACGGGGACGTCTACTACGCCGTTGATCAGTTCGCCGACTACGGTCGGCTGTCCGGCAAGCGGGTCGAGGAGCTGCGTGCCGGCGCCCGCGTCGAGACCGGCGAGCACAAGCGCGATCCCGCCGATTTTGCCCTCTGGAAGGCAGCCCGCCCCGACGAGCCCGGCTGGCCGTCCCCCTGGGGACGGGGGCGGCCCGGCTGGCATATCGAGTGCTCGGCCATGTCCACGCACTGCCTGGGTGATCACTTCGACATCCACGGCGGCGGGCTCGATTTGAAGTTTCCCCATCACGAAAACGAGATCGCGCAGTCGGAAGCCGCCACCGGTGCCCACTTCGTCAACTACTGGATGCACAACGGCCACGTGCGCATCGACGACGAGAAGATGGCCAAATCGCTTGGCAACTTCACCACGGTGCGCGATGTGCTTGCCCGGCACGATGCGGAAACGGTGCGCCAGTTCCTGTTATCGAGTCACTACCGCAGTCCGCTGAATTACACCGACGAGGCGCTCTCCCAGGCCCGAAATGGCATGGAGCGGCTCTACACGGCACTGCGTGACCTCCCCGGGGAGCAGCCCGAGGCGGCCGACAGTGAGGCGTTCCGCGATCGGTTTCGGGCGGCGATGGATGATGATTTCAACACGCCGCTCGCCCTGGCGGTGCTCTTCGATCTGGCGCGTACCCTCAACCGGGCCCGCGAGGCGGGCGACCGCGACCGGGCGGATGGCCTGGGGACGACCCTGCGCGAGCTGGGCGGCGTACTGGGGTTGCTCGGTCAGTCGCCGGTCGCCTATCTGCAGGCGTCGGGCTCCACGGACGATGTCGACGCCGAGCGTATCGAGGCGCGGCTCGCCGAGCGGGCGGCCGCCCGGGCGGCACGGGATTTCGCGCGGGCCGACGCCATCCGCGACGCCCTGCTGGCCGAAGGGGTCGTGCTTGAGGACAAGCCCGACGGCACCCGCTGGCGGCGGGAGGGCCGATAGGGCGCGGCTCAGTCCTCGATGGCCGGCGGGGTCTCGCGGGGCCGGACGCGTTGCTCGAGGCGGGCCACTTTGACGCGGTTTTCCTCGGCCTGGAGAACGGTGACGGGGTGACCATCGATCAGCAGGCTGATGCCTGGCTCGGGGATGGTTTCAAGCTGCTCTAGGATCAGCCCGTTCAGGGTCTTCGGGCCTTCCGCCGGCAAATCCCAGCCCAGTAAACGCTTGAGCTCGCGGGCGCTGGCGCTACCGGCGGCCAGATAGCTGCCGTCGGGCTGGCGGTGGATGTCGCGGATGGCCTCGGCGGGATCGGTGGTGAACTCGCCGACGATTTCCTCGAGGATGTCCTCGAGCGTGACCAGGCCGTGGAATTCGCCGTACTCGTCGACGATCAGGCCGATCCGGCGACGCTCCGACTGAAAGTTCAGCATCTGCTGGTGCAGCGGCGTGCCTTCGGGCACGAAGTAGGGCTCGCGCACATGCTCGAGCAGCCGCTCGCGGGTGAGGACCCCGTCGAGCATCGCCGTCAGTACCCGGCGGACATGCAGGATGCCCCGAATCGTCTCGACACCGCCTTCAAAAACCGGCAACCGCGTGTACTCGGAACCGGCGATCTGCTCGGTGATGCGACGCCAGTCATCGCCAAGGTCAATGCCCACGACCTCGTTGCGCGGGATCATGATGTCGTCGACCGTCGCCTGATCCAGGTCGAGGATGCCGAGCAGCATGCGTTGATGGCGGCGCGGGATCATCGCACCGGTCTCGTTGACCACGGTGCGCAGCTCCTCGCGGCTGAGCGCGGTCTGCCCGCCTTCGGTGGGGTTAACGCCCAGCCCGCGCAGCAGCGTGTTCGCCAGCATATTGGTCAGCCAGACCAGCGGGTAGAGCAGCCGCAGCAGCGGGCCGAGGATGAACGCCGCGGGAAAGGCGACCCGCTCGGGCCGCAGCGCCGCCAGCGTCTTCGGGGCGACTTCCGCGAAAATCAGGATGGTCAGCGTCAGCAGACCGGTGGCGGCGGCAATCGCGCCCTGCCCGCCCAGTCGCAGGGCGATCAGCGTGGCAATGGAAGAGGCGAGGATGTTCACGAAGTTGTTGCCCAGCAGGATGATCCCGATCAGCCGATCCGGTCGCTCGAGCAGGCGCTCGGCGCGCCGGGCGCCGCGGTTGCCGTGCCGCGAGAGATGCCGGAGGCGGTAGCGGTTGAGGGTCATCAGCGCGGTCTCCGAGCTGGAGAAACCGCCGGACAGAATGATCAGTCCGCCCAGAATGACGAACAGAACGGGGAGGGGGACAAAGTCCAAGCTCGTTCAGGCTCCCTGGCCGATGATCAGCTCGACCACGACCTTACTGCCGAAATATGCCACCGCCAGCAACACGAATCCCCACAGCGTCCAGCGGATCGCGGTGCGCCCGCGCCAGCCGGCCACCGTGCGGCCGATCAGCAAGCCGGCAAATACCAGCCATCCGATCATCGAGATGACAGTCTTGTGCACCAGATCCTGGGCAAAGAGATTGTCGACAAACAACCAGCCGCTGATCAGCGCGGCTGACAGCAGCACGAACCCGATGGCAACCAGGTGGAAAAGCAGTGACTCCATGCCCTGCAGCGGCGGCAGAAACCCCAGCACCGGCCCGGCGCGACGCCGGCGCAGGGCGCTTTCCTGCCAGGCGAGCAGCAGCGCCTGGGCGCTGGCAAGCCCGAGCACGGCGTAGGCCGCCACCGAGGCGATGACGTGGATATCCACCGGCGCGCCCACCGGCACCATGGTGGCGGTGGGAACCCCCAGGGTCTGCGCCAGCAGCAGTGTCAGCAGGGCGAATGGATAGACGATCAGACCGAGGCTGTGCAGCGGCTGGCGTACCGCGGCGGCAATCAAGGTCAGCGCGGTCAGCCAGCCCAGCAGTGAGGCGGCGTTGAAAAGCGATAGATCGATGCCCGCCGGACTCCACAGCGCGCGCCACAGGCCGATGCCGTGCAGGACAACGGCGACGGCCGCCAGGCCCAGCGCCAGGTGCTCGGCGTGTTGCACGGCCAGCCGGCCGCGCAGGGCGGCCAGGAGCGCCGCGACGGCGAGCGCGTAGAGCGCTGCCGCAATCCAGGGAATGAGGGTCAGGGTCATCTGCGGGTCGTTTGCTGCCGTTGCGACTGGAATGGATCATCGCACAGAAAATGGCGGTCTTCGACCATGCATGCTCGAGGAAGCCGCCCGCGCTGATACAATCCAGGCCATGAATACCGGCGACTTCGGGGTGGCTGACCGACATGTTCGATAATCTGAGTGATCGTCTCGAGGCGATCGGCAAGCGCCTCAAAGGCAAGGGGCGGCTGACCGAGGACAACATCCAGGAGACGCTGCGCGAAGTGCGCATGGCGCTCCTCGAAGCGGACGTGGCGCTGCCCGTCGTCAAGGACTTCGTCGCCAGCGTGCGCGAGCGCGCCCTTGGCACGGAGGTGACCAAGAGCCTGTCGCCCGGACAGGCGTTCGTGAAAATCGTCCACGACCAGCTTGTTGAGGTGATGGGCGCGCAGAACGACGCGCTCGATCTCACGACCCGGCCGCCGGCGGTGGTCATGCTCGCGGGGCTGCAGGGTTCGGGCAAGACCACGAGCATCGCCAAGCTCGGGCGCCTGTTGCGCGAGCGCGAAAAGAAAAAGGTGCTGGCCGTGTCGGTGGACGTCTATCGCCCGGCGGCCATCGACCAGCTCCAGCGTCTGGGTGATGAGGTGGGGATCGATTGCTACCCCACCGACCCGTCCGCCGACCCCGTTGCCACCGTCGAGGCGGCCCGCGAGCAGGCCCGGACGGGCTACTACGACGTGCTGCTGGTGGACACCGCCGGTCGGCTGCATGTGGACGGCGAGATGATGGGCGAAGCAGGCCGGGTCCATGAGGCAGTGGCGCCGATCGAGACGCTGTTCGTGGTCGACAGCATGACTGGCCAGGACGCCGCCAACACCGCCCGGGCGTTTGACGAGGCGCTGCCGCTGACGGGCGTGATCCTGACCAAGGCCGATGGTGACGCCCGGGGCGGCGCGGCGCTGTCGATCCGCCAGATCACCGGCAAGCCGATCAAGTTTCTCGGTATCGGCGAGAAAACCGATGCACTGGAGCCGTTCCATCCCGACCGGATGGCCTCGCGCATTCTGGGCATGGGTGACGTGCTCTCGCTGGTCGAGGAGGTCGAGCGCAAGGTTGACCACCAGAAAGCCGAGCGCATGGCCGGCAAGCTCAAAAAGGGCAAGGGCTTTGATCTCGAGGACATGCGCGATCAGCTCACTCAGGTGACCCAGATGGGCGGCATGGGCGGTCTCATGGAAAAGCTCCCCGGCATGGGACAGCTCACCGAGCAGGCAAGCCAGCAGATGGACGACGGTCAGGTCCGTCGGCAGATCGCCATCATCAATTCCATGACGCCTGGCGAGCGTCAGCGCCCGGATGTCATCAACGGGTCGCGCAAGCGCCGGATCGCGCGGGGTTGCGGGCTGCAGGTGCAGGACATCAATCGTCTGCTCAAACAGCACAAGCAGATGCAGAAAATGATGAAGCAGTTCAAAAACGGCGGCATGAAGAAAATGATGCGCCAGATGGGCGGCGGCAACGGCATGCCGCCCGGCGGGGGCATGCCACCCGGGGGCGGGCTGCCGCCGGGACTTGGCGGGCGCTGAACACGCAGGTAAACTGCACGGTTTAGTGGTTACCCGAGTTGATTGGACAACGATATGGTCACGATCCGTCTAGCGCGTGCAGGTGCCAAAAAGCGCCCCTTCTATCACGTCGTCGTCACCGACAGCCGTAACGGCCGTGATGGCAAGTTCATCGAGCGGCTCGGCTTTCTCAACCCCGTCGCCCGGGGGCAGGAAGTGCCGTTCCGCCTTGACATCGAGCGTGCCGAGCACTGGCTCTCGCAGGGTGCGCAGCCCACGGAGCGGGCCCGGCAGCTGATCCGTCAGGCCCGCCGCGGAGCGGCCGAGGGTGTCGAAAGCGCCTGAACCGGCGTCGCCCGCCGAATCCTCTGTCCTGATGGGGGAAATCGCGGGCGTGCGGGGGGTCCGCGGCGAGCTGAAAGTCCATTCCTGGACGCGGCCGCGAGGTAACCTGCTGGATTATCCGGTCTGGACGCTGCAACAGCACGAAAGCGCGCGGGATTGGCGCGTGACAGGCGGTGGCTGGCGCGGCCGCCATCTGGTGGTGCAGCTGCAGGGCCTGGACAACCGCGAGGCAGCGGAGGCCCTGATCGGGGCGTCGATTCGCGTGGCGCGCTCGCAGCTGCCGGCGGCGGGAGCGGACGAGTTCTACTGGTTCGAGCTCGAAGGCCTGGCGGTGGAGAATCGCGCCGGTGTCTCCCTCGGCCGGGTGAACGGGCTGATCGAGACCGGTGCCAACGACGTGATGCGGGTGGTCGGCGATCGCGAACGGCTGATCCCCTATACGCCGGGGGTGCATATCGATCGTATCGATACGGACGCCGGCCGGATGATCGTCGACTGGGATCCGGAGTTCTGAGCCGGCATGCGTTTTGACATCATTACGCTGTTCCCGGCGATGATCGAGGCAGCGCTCGGCTACGGCGTCATGGGACGGGCCATTGAGCGCGGGTTGATCGAGGTGGTCACCTGGAACCCGCGGGACAACAGCCGGGATCGGCACGGCACGGTGGATGATCGCCCCTACGGTGGCGGGCCGGGCATGGTGATGACCGTTGAGCCGCTGCGCACCACGATCCGCGCGGCGCGGGCGGCCGGTCCGGCGGCGCCGGTGATCTACCTGTCGCCGGAGGGCGAGCCCCTGGACGGCGGACGGGTCCGTGAACTGGCCGGCGGCGAGCGAGTGATCCTGCTGTGCGGGCGCTACGAGGGCATCGACCAGCGGCTCATCGACGCCGAGGTCGATCATTCGCTGTCAATCGGCGATTATGTGCTGAGTGGCGGCGAACTGCCCGCCATGGTGGTAGTGGATGCGGTATCGCGACTGGTGCCGGGCGTGCTTGGGCATACCGAGTCGGCGGCGCAGGACGCCTTCGCCGACGGACTGCTCGACTGGCCGCACTACACGCGGCCCGAGCGGGTCGACGACCGGGCGGTGCCGGCCGTGTTGCTGAGCGGCGACCATCAGGCGGTGGCGCGCTGGCGACTCAAACAGGCGCTGGGGCGTACGCTCGCCCGGCGCCCGGACCTGCTCGCACGGCGGGGGGTCAGTG
>Ga0102935_1000029_pt1 | contig 40468 bp, 32 predicted proteins | sample SalPonR2_A_D2_MG_FD_78508 | JGI IMG/M metagenome (GOLD analysis project Ga0102935, IMG submission 78508) | Salt pond soil microbial communities from South San Francisco under conditions of wetland restoration - Salt Pond MetaG R2_A_D2_MG | ecosystem: Environmental > Aquatic > Marine > Intertidal... | reverse complement strand
CAACCGGGGACGCCATCGACAACACCAGCGATGACTCGTTGTATCAGACCGAACGCTACGGCACGAACTTCGCCTACGACATCCCCGTCTCCGGCGACGCCTACGACGTGACGCTGCACTTCGCAGAGATCTATCTGAAATCAGCCGATAAACGGGTCTTCGACGTCAGCGTCGAAGGAACCACACCCAGCCACCTTACCGATCTTGACGTTTATGCCGAAGCGGGCCACGACACGGCGCTAGTCAAAACCGTCTCGAACGTCAGCCCTACCGATGGCTCTGTCACCATCGATCTCACCGCCTCGAAGGAAAACGCCAAAATCTCCGCAATCGAACTTACCCCAGTCGAAAGCCAAAAGCTGCCCTGGGAGGAGACGTTCGACGAACTCGCTGACGGAGCGACCAGCGACGACAAGGAGACTGCCTGGCAGACAGATACGAGCGACGCCTCTCCAACCACGTTTTCGGTCCAGAGCGGTGAATTTCGAGCTGTCGGCGACACGGGTGGCGAGGCAGTCTGGTGGACCGAGACTGTCGATATTAGCGGTGCCGGAAGCGTCGATCTTGCGGTCGACATCCGTGCCGAAGGGGACGTAGAAACCAGCGGGGATAACCAGGACACCCTTACAGTCGAGTACGTGCTCGACGGAGAGAGGACGAATCTTACGACCCGGCACGCTGACGTTTCGAATAGCTTCGAGACGGTCCGGGCAGCTGGTCTGAGCGGGGATACACTCCAGGTTTATATCTGGGCGATAGTGTCAGCCGACACTGAACTGTACGCGTGGGAAAACGTGACCATCCGAGGGGCGTCGGGTAACGTTGCACCGACGGCCGATGCTGGATCGGACCAGACGGTCGCCGATAGCGACGGTGATGGCTCGGCGTCTATCACTCTGGACGGCTCTGACTCGACAGACACTGATGGCTCGATCACCAGCTACGTCTGGACGGAGGACGGGAACTCGATCGCCAAGGGTGAGATTGCCGACATCGTGTTGGGCGTAGGTACACACGACATCACCCTGACCGTCACCGACGACCAAGGTGCCACCGACCGCGACACCGTTACCGTGACCGTGAGCGGTCAGAGCGACGGCCTGAACGCGGGAGGATCTGCGTACACGGCGGGTGACGGGACGGAGTTCGGTGCCGACGAGTACGCCAGCGGCGGCCGCGTGTTCTCAACCGGGGACGCCATCGACAACACCAGCGATGACTCGCTGTATCAGACCGAACGCTACGGCACGAACTTCGCCTACGACATCCCCGTCTCCGGCGACGCCTACGATGTGACGCTGCACTTCGCAGAGATCTATCTGAAATCAGCCGATAAACGGGTCTTCGACGTCAGCGTCGAAGGAACCACACCCAGCCACCTCACCGATCTTGACGTTTATGCCGAAGCGGGCCACGACACGGCGCTAGTCAAAACCGTCTCGAACGTCAGTCCTACCGATGGCTCTATCACCATTGATCTCACCGCCTCGAAGGAAAACGCCAAAATCTCCGCAATCGAACTTACTCCGGTCAGGAGTCCGTCGTCCGAGACCAGTGTGACGAAGGCGCATCATACCAAAGTCCTCACATTCGATGGCCCGTCGACGGACGTCCAATCGAGCGAGCCTCACCCGTTCCTCGACTACCGTCTCGACGTACTGGTCTCGGGACCGAGCGGCCAGACCTACAGCGTTCCTGGATTCTACGCCGGTGACGGCAGCGGCGGGTCCGCGGGAAACAAGTGGCAGGTGAGGATTAGTCCCGAAGAAGCCGGGGAGTGGTCGTACGAGGCCTCATTCTGGGAAGGAGACCGCATTGCAGTGTCCAATTCGCCGGACAGCGACGGCACGCGGACGAGCTTCGATGGTGCTGCGGGAACGTTCTCCGTCGACGCCACTGATAAGACGAAGCCCGATCTGCGTGCACGCGGCACGGTTGCCAACCGTGGAGACCACTACTTAACCGATGAAAACGGCGAAGTCTTCATCCAGAGTGGTCCCAACATTCCGGAGAACTTCCTCGGATACGAGCACTTCTCGAATATGCCCGAGGCGTCAAAGGAGTACAACAGCCACGAGAGTGACTGGCGTTCCGGTGATCCGAAGATCAACGATCATAAAGGAATCATCGGCGCAATTAATTTCATTGCCGAACGGGGTGCCAATTCGATCTACTTCCTGCCGATGAATCTCGGTGGGGACGGTAAAGACACGTATCCGTTCCCGGCCCCAGACCAGAAGACGCGCTACGACCTACAGAAGCTTCGTGAGTGGGAAACGGTGTTCTCACACGCCGAGTCGCAGGGTATTCTGCTCCACTTCGTGCTCTCGGAGCACGAGACGAACAATCAGACGTTCTTCGACGACGGCGAACTTGGCCCCGAGCGGAAGTTGTTCTTCCGCGAGCTGATTGCACGGTTCAGCCACCATGCAGGCGTAATATGGAACGTCGGGGAAGAAGCCGAGAACCAGTTCGACGACGCTGACCGGGAAGCGATGGCTGCCGAACTAGCGGAGTTAGAGCCGTACGGCCACCCCGTCACCGTCCACAACTGGAGCGAAACCGAAGACGAGTTCGACAACTTCCTCGGCAAAGATGCGATAGACACAGCCGCACTTCAAAACGTCTCGGGATTCTACAGCGACATCCCCACCGGTATCAGCGATTGGCGTACCCGGTCGGCAGACAGTGGCCATCCCTGGACCGTGTTGTTGACCGAGCCTCAGAAGATCGAGAACAACGACGATGTCTCCGTCGGTAAGCCATACGGACGTCGGGAAAAGATGTGGCCCGCGTTTGTAGGCGGTGCTGCCGGCTTCGAATGGTACATCCAGAACGACGGCAGCGGGCACAGTCTCGATCAGAACATCGAGGATTTCAACCGCATCGATGGGCCGCTCCGGTGGTCTGGAATCGCCCGTGACATTCTCGAGAACGAGACCCCAGCTCCACTGATCGGAATGGATTACGGTGGAACGGTCTCCGGTACGGAGGGCCACTATCTGGAGCCAAACGACGGGAACGGCTACTGGATCGTCGCACTCCCAGAGGGCGGAAGCGGAGGTGTCGACACGGAAGGCAAAGGAGATGGTGATCTGACGGTCACCTGGTACGATCCGACGACGGGAGAAGAAGTCGGTACTGATGACGCCGGCGATGGTCAGTTCGCTGCACCGCCGATCGGTGGGGACGTAGTCGGCATCATTTCCTGACTGCCTCTTCCGGCGTATCCCGGGGCTGTCAGACCCTCCCGACGGCGTATACTCTCTTACCGGTCGGAAGGCCAGCTATGATTGTATTATCGCTCCGATAAGGCTGTCACACGGATGGCTCAGACCTGCGCGTTCCCGCCACGGACCTCGGGAATATGCGCTTCAGAATCGGTTTCCTGTGGAGTATGAAGAAACTAACTTAATAAGAGCAGTTTGACTGTAAAGCGTAGGGATGGTAACTGACGATCTGGTTTCGATCATTGTCACGACGTATTATCGGAATCAGTACCTGCGAGGATGCCTGCAGAGTGTCTTCAATCAGGACTACCGTCCGATCGAGGTCATCGTAGTCGACGATTCCGGCGAGGCGTATGCTCGCGAAGTCATCGACGCGTTCGATGATATCACGTATGTCGCACTAGACCAGAACCGGGGAGCACAGGCAGCTCGAAACCGGGGGGTCAAAAGAGCTTCCGGAGCGTATGTCCAGTTCCTCGACGACGATGATCGTCTCACACGTGACAAGATACGTAGACAAATGAGCGTACTCCGTGAAAACCCGAATGTCGGCGTCGTTACCTGCGGCATCGAATACGAGAGCGGGTGGGTCGAATGCCCACCGGAGACCGTGCGAAGCCGACCGCTGGAGGAGGCGCTGGCATTCAATAACCTCTGGCGGTACTCCACGCTGCTCATCCGGTATCCTGCACTCCGCGAAGTTATGCCTCTAGACGAACAGGCCATAGGGGGCGGAGACGCAAAGTTAGGTATTGAACTCGCACGGCGCACAGAGCACGACTTCGTGGATGCTCCGTTGGTGCAGGCAGGTGAACCAGACCGCCGGCTGGGGGCGTCGTGGGCGGCATTAGAAACGCTTCAACGGATGATAAACGAATACGAACAGCTCTACGACGAAGCTGACAGTAGAGTGAGACATCGGGCTTGTGCAAACATCAATAGGCTTGAGGGGCGCCTCATTCTACAAGAGAACAGTTGGTCGGGAGCCGCGATAACCGCGTATGCGAAAGCAGTCTCAGCTGTCCCGGGATATAGAAAGCTCACTCACGGTGCAGAGCTGCTCGCGTCGCTCTTTGGACGGCCGGGTATCCGGATAGGTAGCCGTATTCTGACCTCTGCGCGCGCACGCCGGAGCCGCAGTATAGCTGGCGGTGGCAGCGGAGACAGCGCGGAGGACTCAAGTTGAGCCTCAACCGTCTTTCGTACATCGGTACCCGGCTATCCGAGGGTTTCAGCAGCCCGGTTGAGGGTGCTTCGTACTTAGCCGATGCTGTCGTGGGCAACCTCCGGATTCGGCTCGGCGACTACCACGTTTCCCCATCCAGTTCGACGGTTCACGAGGACTCGTGGGACGTTTTGATCGTTTTAGACGCCTGTCGGTACGACTCCTTCGTCGAACAGAACCCGTTCGAGGCACCGTGTCAAAGGCGGGTCTCCCAAGCCCCGAACACTAGACCGTGGTTCCTGAAGAACTTCGTATGGGTTCCATCGGGAGCCGTGTCGGACATCGTGTACGTCACGGCGAACCCAAAGACGGCGGAGGCTCTCGACGATGAGAATCGGTTTTATCGCTTCGATCGCGTCTTCGAGAGCCACTGGGACTCGTCGGTTGACTCGGTGCTTCCCGAGGAACTGACAGACGTTGCGCTGGACCGCGCTGAAAGATTCCCCGACAAACGACTCGTTGTTCACTATCTCCAGCCACACGGCCCTTTCGTCGGGGCAGATCAGCCGTCGTTACATATGTACCAGTATCAGCAGTTGCGAAGGGGTGAAGTATCAATAGAGGCCGTACTTGAGGCGTACCGTACGAGTTTATCCAGGGTGCTGACTGAGGTCAAGCGACTTGTTGACGGGGTCTCGGGAGATGTCGTCGTTACGGCGGACCACGGAGAGAGTTTTGGCGAGGCTGGGATCTACGGCCATCCACCGTGGGCGAACTCGGACAGACTACTCTACGTCCCGTGGGTGGAGTTAGAGGGAGCAGGAAATCCACCGAGATACGAGACACAGGCGCTTGAATCACACCGTGACGTGACAACCACCACTGAAGAGCAACTGGAGAGTCTCGGATACCACTGACTCCCGATTGTGTGACTCGGCCCGGCCGGTCCCGCGTCAGCGGGGTTTCACGTACACGGATAACAGACGCCCGACGGGTCTGGTTGGCACTGATTTACTAAGTGCCAGAGCCGAGGTGGTCTACGAGTGGGACTGAACGACTGGGTCCGAGACATACCAATCGATATCGCCGCGGTTGTCCTCTTGATTGGTCTTACGAACGTTTCTGCACTGATTCCGGCCGTGCGTGCGACCCCGTTGAACGTATTCTTCGGCTTCCTGTTCGCGTTCTTCCTTCCCGGCTATGTGTTCATCTGTATACTGTTTCCGGAGACGAGCGAGGTGTCCGAGAAGGGCGGACAGATGACCGATGTCAATACCGACTCCGCTCTATGGGGCGCGTCGTGGTCAGCTGGTGCGATAGATTGGACGGAGCGCATTGTTCTCTCCGTTATCACCAGCGTGGCAATCGTTCTCCTGATCGGGCTAGCGCTGAGCTACACCCCGTTGGGCTTCAGAACGGCTCCTATGCTTGTGGCGAACAGCGTGTTTACCCTACTTTGTTGTTGGTTGGCAGTTTCCAGACGCTTGGAAGTCACGTCGGAGCGACGCTTCCGAGTACCGTATGATGAGTGGCTCGGTGCCATCAAATCCAGTTTGCTCTCGTCGGACACCAAAGTGGACGTGGCTCTTAATATCGCGATAGTATGTAGTCTTGTACTAGCAGTCGGTGGCGTTGGGTACGCTCTCTCAGTTTCAGATTCTGGTGATCAGTTCACAGAGTTCTACCTTCTAAACGGGAATGATGACGGAGAGTTGGTGGCCAACGATTACCCACAAAACTTCACTCGTAGCGGGTCCCAGTCGTTGTACGTTGGAATCGGCAATCATCGGGGAGAGCCGACAAACTACACCGTTGTCGTCGAAATCCAACGTGTTGATGACTCCGGCGACTCGCTGACGGCGTACAAGGAACGGGAGGTTGATCGATTCACTACAAGAGTGGACCACAACGAAACACGGGTTCACCGCCGGACGCTGGCACCCACGTTAGCCGGTGATCGGTTACGGTTGGTATTTCTCCTGTTCCGGGGGTCCCCACCTGCTGACCCCGGAGTTGATAACGCCCATCGCGAGCTTCACATATGGGTGAACGTATCAGAATAGCATCGTGTATCGGTTCTTTCGGAACGAGTCGATGGAGCATCAAACACTGCAGAGCAGTCGCGCACAACGTGGCCGTGAAGTGACCCGGTTAGCCCGCGGCTGTCGCCTGTGACACTGGCACGCCAACCCGCTTGCTTTGAGCTTCCACCGGCGTCGTAAGCTGTTAATACTATTACTCCGGTGACGTGCTGTTTTCGCTATGCGCCTCCCGCTCTCGGGCCGAACGACCCCGATTCTGGATACGGTTCGGTCGCACGTTCCGGGTCTGCACCGGGTAGAGCCCGATCGGGTTCATCTCGATGCGGCGATCGGGTGGCTCTGTCACAGCCAAGACGTCACGGGCACCGGCGGATCAGCCGCGACCTACAACCTTCTTTTGGGGTGGGAAGAGCCGTACCCCGAGACGTCAGGGTACATCATTCCGACGTTGTTCGAGTACGCCGACACGCACGACGACGACTCGGTCCGGGAGCAGGCGATCGAGATGACCGAGTGGACGTGTTCCACCCAGCACACAGCCGGGAGTTTTCCGGGCGGGACCGGCGGGAGCGGCGATCCGAACGCGTTCAACACCGGCCAGGTCGTTCTGGGTCTCGCAGACGCGTACGGCCGGACCGGAGACGAACGGTATCGGAGGCGACTCCGCGACGCCTGCGATTGGCTCGCGGGCGTGCAGTCGGACGCAGGCCACTGGGCTCGGCACGACTACAAGTCACAGCCGCACACCTACACCGCACGGGTCGCTTGGCCACTTCTGACCGGGGCGGCAGTACTGGACGGCGACACGGAACCGTACCGGAGAGCGGCCCGGAGAAACCTCCGGTGGGTGCTCGACAACCAACGTCCGAACGGGTGGTTCCACAACGCGAGTTTTGATCCGGGCACGGAGCCGTTCTTACACACCATCGCGTACACCATCCGAGGGCTGATCGAGGGTGGAGTGGCGCTCGGCGACGACGCCGTCGTCGCTGGCGGCCGAAGAGCAGCAGACAAACTCCTCGAAATTCAACAGACAAACGGCGCATTGAGAGGCGCCTACGACGAGCGGTGGGGCCCGAGTTGGTACCACTGTCCGACCGGAAACGCCCAGATGGCGGTCGTCTGGGTGCGGTTGTACGAACTCACGGGGCGTACGAAGTACCTCACCGCCGCGCGGACGTCAGTACAGTTCCTCAAGCGACACCAACCGCTCTCGGCGTCGGTCGACGTCCGCGGTGGCGTTCCGGGCTCGTACCCCATCGTCGGGCGGTATCTCTACCTCCGATATCCGAACTGGGCCGCGAAGTTCTTTGCCGACGCCCTGCTCCGGCTCCGGGCGGTTCGGGGCGATCCCGTCCGGGCTCAGCCCCCTGGAACGGAGCCCACACACAACGGGGCCATAGTGGACGAGGCTCCCCGCAAGGAGCGACCGTCGGAGCCGACGAACGGGCGGGAATCGGAACCGATTCGTATGTGCCTCCTCGTCGACGGCGAATGCGTGTTCCGGTGGGTAGCGACGGCCATCGAGCGGCTGCTCGAGACGACCAGCACCGAGATATCGCTCGTCGTGATCAACGAGGACAGCGGCTTGTTCGGGAGTAACAACGTCAAACGCGGGGCGCGGTACCCGGCGTACGCGGCGTTTTGGCTGGCCTCGAAGCGACTGAACGGGTCTGCAGACGAGTCGCGGTACGACGACAGCGTTCACCTCTCGGAGATTCCGGGCGTTGCCGACGCGCCGTGGCTCCGGACGTATCCGGACGCGGTCGACGGCCTCTGGAACGAGGTGCCGTCCGACGTCGTCGACCGGATACGCGCCACGTCGGATGTCGTTTTTCGGCGGGGGTTCGGGCTCGTCCGTGGGGACGTTCTCACCGCCACGGAGTACGGCGTGCTCAGTTATCACCACGGTGATCCGAGAGAGTATCGCGGTGGCCCTGCCGGGTTCTGGGAGTTTATGAACGGCGAGAACCGCGCGGGAATGATGGTACAGCGGTTACGCCCCGAACTGGACGCGGGCGACGTTCTCGCGTTTTCCGATGTCGACATCTCCGGGTGCCGCAGTTGGGGTACACTCCGGCAGAAACTGTACGAATCCTCCGCAGACCTGCTCGCTCAGGCGGTCGAGAGCGCTCGCTCCGACGACGCTGCGGCGCTCGTCGTCGACGATCCGGGACCCGTCTACCACCCGCCTTCGGCGTCCGAACTTGCGAGCTATCTGGTGAAGACTGCCCGACAGCGGGTGTGAGGCGCGGACGGTGGTGGTCCCGGTCCCGGAGCGAGTCGCAGTCGCCGTGTGCGGACGGCCCGCCCGACCGGCGTTCGGCACGTCACTCGTCGATGGCGGCTTGAACGCCGATCCAGTTGGCGATCATCCCGCTGTCGTCCGGCATTGGGACGACACTGACGCGATTGCGGAAGCGGCTGCCGTCGCGGCGGTAGTTCCATAGTTCGACGGTCGCTTCCGCCCACACATCGACGGCCTCACGGAGCGTATCGAGCGCGTCGGGGTCGGTCTCCGGGCCCTGAAACAGGCGTGGGTTCTCGCCACGAAGTTCATCGAGGGGGTAGCCAGTGAGGCTTCTGAGAGTTTCGTTCGCGTAGATCATAGGGGTATCGCGGTAGGCTGGCCCGGAGAGCGTGAGGCCGAGCGGGCCGGCGTCGAACCGCCGAACTCGACAGAGCAACTCCGCACTGCGGGCGTCGAGACCAGCCGCGACCGACGACGGTGGCTGTCCGGTGGCCGCGACGTCGCCGAGGTCGTACTCCTCGACGAGCGCTGCACTACGGTCTGCAAATCCGGTTTCACGCCGCAAACAGTCGATGAGCGCCCGTCTGAACTCCGTCAATACGTTGGAGACACCGCCGTGGGAACAAACGAGTGACGGTATCCGGCGTACGTGTGGTGTGCGACCGGGGGAGGTAATCCTGTAGACTCCGCAGGACACGCGAAACAGGTCGGTGAGTCGGTCCGAGTCCCCGACGCGGCATCCGGACCGTGCGCGGGCAGTAATCACACGCGAACCCTTCGATTGACGCACCAGCGTCTTCGACGTCTGAGGGGGCAGGATCCGATCAGCGGCTCGTACTGTTGGCTCAACCCTACGTGACGGTAGCCGACAACTGTGAGAGCAGACTGTCCGACGGAGACGGCCGGGAGCGTCTGCTGGACTGGACACGTGTGATCCCGTGATCGGGTTCTTCCACGGCTACAGCCGTGGGCTTTCCCTTCGACACTACGTGAGTATCAGAGCGACCCCGAAGGCGTATATCAGAAAGATGAGATAGCTTTCGGTCCCGACATCCGTTCTCAGGTCTCGGTCTCTCGACGGACCAATATCATCATCAGGACGCGATTCATAAGAACGGCGATTCCAGTGAGAAGCGGCACTTCGGGGCTTACGTCCCCGTAGATCGGGGCTGCCGAATAGGCGAGATCCCCGAGCGCGACCGTGACTGTATCGGACGAGATGATGATGCCGGGCAACGAGGTGCTCGCCCCCAGGAGGATCATTCCGCCGAGCGACTGTCCGATGCCGAGGGCGTCAGCGAGGTCTCTGCGGGACGGCTGAGACGGGGGCCTGTGACTACGATGACGCCGGCGCCCAGCCCAAATAGCCCGACCTCCTGCCACGTAGTCGGCCGTTGTGCATTCTGAAAGTATATACAAAAAATCTCGCAGTTGAGCCGACGGCCGTCCCTGTGTCAGGACCATCCCGATCGGGAGGATCTGTGGCCTGCCGGTGTCGCCGACGGTGAGTCCGCGGTTTCGGGACAGTCCCGGAGGCAGCGTCCTCAGGCGGTAGGACACGTCTCCGACAGTGTGGGCGCGACCGGAACTGGGTGGAGTCACTTGGCCAGTCTGTGTCGGAAACGGGCCAGAAGGTATCCAAACGCGCCGATGAGCACGAGGGCCCCGGCAGACACCAGCGCTCGGTCCCGTGAGTTCCCGGGGAGGATGTGCCAACTCGGAAAATCGACCCCGAAGAGCAGTTGTAGTGCGATGATGCCGACCAGAACGGGTGGAAGGAGATACTTCGTAGAGCGGGTTGCCAGTCGCTCACTGCGGGGGATTCGGGTCTCGTCGTGCCGCACAAAATGCCCGAACGTGATCGAGATGACGAGTGCCGCGACGGGGAGTCCGAGCGTCCCGACGGAGTCGTCCAAGAGGTCGAGAAAGGGCGTTCCGAACACCCGGAGTTGGACCGGCGTGTAACTCAAAAGCGACGGCATCCCGAGGACGAAGACGAAGAGCGACACGAGAACCGTGGCGTGCCTCCGTGAGAGTCGCGTGGACCCTCGAACTGTCGATACCCAGACTTCCATCATAGACACAGCAGAGGTGATAGCGGCCGCAAACAGCAGTCCGAAGAACGCCCCAGCGACGATCCGTCCGCCGGGGAGGAGTGAGAAGGCTGCAGGGAGCGTCGAGAACGCCAACTCGGTGCCGAGAGACGGTTCTAACTCGAAGGTAAAGACGATCGGGAAGATGACGATACCGGCCAGGACGGCGACGATCACATCTGCCACGGCGATGATGGTCGCCGCCTCGGGGACGTTCACGTCTTCGCCAACGTAGCTCCCATACGTGAGGAGGATCCCCATCCCCGCAGATAGAGAGAAGAACGCCTGACCAAACGCGGCACTCCACACGAGGGGATCGGTGAGGACAGAGAGGTCCGGCGTCAAGAAGAACGCGAGCCCCTCGGAGAAGCCTGACAACGTCGCCGAGAACGCCGCCATCCCGAGGAGAATCACGAACACGAGCGGCATGAGAACAGTCGTCAGTCGTTCGATCCCCTCTCGCACTCCGAGCGAGAGCACACCACCGACGAGGAGAAGTGACGCGGTGAAGCCGACAAGCGGGACGTACGTGTCAGTCAAGCCGCGCAGTGAAATGTCGCTCCCGGCGAGCGCCGACACCAGGAACGCGAGAATCCAGCCCGTGATGACGAGATAGTAACTGAGAATCAGAACGACGACAGCCAGGATGAACCACCCAAAGACTCGAAAGCCCGGTCGGACCCCTCGAAACGTGGCGACGACATCAGCACGCGTCCGCCGTCCGCTGTTGATTTCGAGGATCATGAGTGGGACGGCGAAGACGAATACCGCAACCAGGAACGGAACGAGATACGCGCCGCCGCCGTTCCGACCGACGACCGACGGGAAGCGCCAGATGTTCCCGATTCCGACCGCTGCACCGGTGGCAGCGAGAATGAATCCAGTGCGTGATGACCAGAGATCCATTGTACAGGGTGATTCGGACTTGGAGATGGTATCGCTCAGTGTTCCGCGGCGTAATGTCGGAATCCGGATTGGTTACCGTATCGCCGTGACGGGGGTTGGCGCACGGCGAACGACAGTCTCCGCGACGCTTCCCAGCACCCACCTGGCGACCCCGTCCCGTCCGTGGCACCCGATCACTACGTGATCGACGTCGCTCTCCGCAAGCCACGTGAGGATTTCTCGCGCCGGGTCACCCTGTGCAGTTGCGGTTTCGACCGCTCGGTCGTTCTGCGCTGCGGTCCGCCGTGCCGTCTCGAGGACGGTGTGAGTCTCGTCGTCGGCGGTCCCGTCTCCAGCACCCACGTCGTCGAGATCCTCTTTTGATTCGATGGGTTCGTACGCCTCGAACAGCGGGGAGTCCACGAAGAGTGCAGTCACCGTCGCGTCCGGGAACTGCTCGAAGGCGTATTCGAGTGCGTTGCGTGAACAGACGGACCGATCGAACGGAACGAGCACGTGTTCGGGAGGCTGGTAGTGGTCTTCGTCGCCCTCGTCCGACGTCCGAACGACAGTCACAGGAACCGGGACACGGCGTACGACCGTTTCTGCGACGCTGCCTAACAGGAGACGTGCAGTCCCGTCGCGCCCGCGAGAGCCGATAACGACCTCGTCGACGGCGTGAGACTCGACGTACCGCGGAATCACCCGAACTGGCCGACCGTAGACGAGTTCGGTCGTGATCGTGCCGGAGTACCCGTCTCTCCGGTCCGCAATCTCGTCGAGCAGGTGTTGTCCCTTCTCGAAGACCCGTTCCGCGCGCTGTCCCGTATGTCCGGCCGCCTCGGTGTGGTCGGGAAACGGTTCGATCACGTGAACGAGGAGTATCTGCTCTTCTGGAAAGCGTGCGACAGCGTGTGTAAGCGCCAGTCGTGATTCCGCCGAGCCATCGACCGGCACGAGGATGCGGGACGGCATACGACGTGATTCGCTGCGGATACGCAAAATAGCTCTGCCGGTATGGGTGTCGGCGGTCGCCAGCGCAGCGGACGCGACACCCTCGAAAAGGTGCGGTATGAGTTCGGCGGCCGAGATATTATGTGAACGTGTACCGTAGCTCAACGCGGAGAACTATGAACTTCGACGAATTCACGGGCGAGATACAGCACCGTCTCGAACTCCCAGGGACCGGCGAAACGGTTCGAGCGATCCGGGCGACGCTGATGACCCTTGGTCAGCGAATCCCGGAGGGAAATGCCGAGGACCTCGCCGCGTCACTCCCGATGGAGATCAAGTGGTACCTGACCGGTGCCGTCCACGAGCACGGACAGCGATTCGACTGGAGGGAGTTCGTCTCGCGCGTTGGCGAGGCTGAACGGGCCGACCAGCCGGATGCGGCCTATCACGCCCAGGTCATCGTGGACTTCGTGAGTACGCTCGTGCCTCCGTCGGACCTGCAGCAGCTCCGCAACCAACTACCCGAAGGCGAAGACGACGAGAACTGGCAGAAGCTCTTCGCAGTCGTCGATGCCGGCGGCTGGGGGGACGCACACGAGGCACAAACGGGTGGTGGGCCGCAACCGGGTGGTGACCCCGAACAGGAGTCGACGGGCGAAGACCGGGACTCTTCGGCTGCACCCGAGTGATCGATCAGGAGCGGCGCTTCTCGGGGCAGAGACCGAAAGCGAGGGGTTGGAGCAACCGCGTGCTGGATAGGGAAAACGGAGTGAGCGCAACCGGGGCGCTACTTCGTCCACCTGATTTCGTACTTGAGTTCGTAGCGTTGCGCTCCGGTTTCGGAATCCGTGAGTCGTTCAATTTCGACTTCGAACTGCGGGTTCTCCGGAACAGTCACGGTCTGTTCGTCCGTGTCGCTCGCCACGTGCACCGCGCCGGATTCGATCTGAGCTGCGGCATCGCGTAACGCGTCGGCAACCTCCGTTCTCGTGGCCTGCGCTTCGGTTTTGACTAAGACTTCTCCGGGCATCGGTGATCAGTACTCGGCTCGCTGGGCTCGGATGATGTCTCCGAGGTGCTGTTGTTCGTCGGCGAGTAGTTCGGTGATGTCGTCAGCGGTGATGATTCCGACGAGGGTATCGCCCTCACAGATGGGGAGCCGCCGGATTCCGTGGTCGGCCATCAGGGTTGCGGCTTCGTAGAACCCGGCGCTGGGGTCGGCCGTACGGACGTCGGTCGTCATCACGTCGTCGGCGGTCTGGTCGGTCGGATCGGCGCGTTCTCCGAGGACGCGAACGGTCAGATCCCGATCTGTAACGATCCCGACGGGTGTCTCGTCGTCCGTTATTACGACACTCCCGACAGTCTCCTCGTCCATAGTCGCTGCGAGGTCGGTGACGGGGGTTCCGGGAGGTGCTGTGACGGGGTTGCTCCGAGCGAGGTCGTTGATTGGCATTGGGATTCACCCGGAAGAAGATACGGGCATAATCACATAATAAATTATGCAAAATCCAGGGTGTGGGAATCGAGTGGGCGATCCACTCCAGAACGGGTCCGCGCTCGTGGGCCACTGCGGCGAGTGGTCCCCGCGGATTCGGAGACAGTGCCCGGGCACTTCCGTCGATTGCGTCCAGTCGACGGCCTCGGGGTCCAAGCCCCCGTGACACCCGCCTCGTACCGCCTGTGAAGTCCGCGAGCACTCCGGGCATCGCGGTGAGTGGGTCACGGATCCGGAGCGGGTGCGCTCACACTCGGGTCGTCATTTCGAGGGGGTTTCGTCCTGAATCACGTCCGGTGCTGGCTGCAGTTCGACGAGGGTCTGAGTGTCGCGGCGTCGGAACGACTCGATATTTGTTCCGGGGAGATAGAAGATGTCTTTGAACCGATCGGGGACGCTCCTGAACTCCCGGTCGCCGCGTTCTTCGAACACCACGTTCAGGAACTGTTCGAGTCGACCCGGATCAGTCGAGAACTGATACATCGCCGGCGTGTAGAACTCCCTTGTGGGCTCCTCCGAGACGACTCGGGCTTCCAATTCGCCCCCTCGGTCGTGGAACAGGCCGACGAGGATCCGTTCGATTCGCCCGGGTTCCGACGAAAACTGGAACGTTGCCGGAACGTAGAACGCGCGCGAGGACTGCTCCGTGGCGGTCTGTGTCGTTTCGTCTGTTGTCATCGGTGATCCCCGGAGAATACGCGTTCTGTAGTCATATACGCACGTATTATTTCTGTTTGTCACAACCGGCGTTGCCGCCGCGCCCACCGGTACGGGGAGCGCGCCGAGGGCGCCAGCAGCCGGCTTCGAGTGCCGCTTCGCGGTGAGGTCCGTCCCTCTTGGGACACCGGCGCGGCGGACGGCGCGGCTGAGAGCCGTAGCACAGCCAGTAGGCCGGAACGATGGGTCTCGAAAGTAAACTCCTTTGACCCCGTGCGATCGTCAACGAACCAATGGCCGATTCCAACGGGGACGCGGGGCCGCCCGAGGGCGACACCAACGGCGTGCCGACCGCCGGCGACGTCATCGCCGACATGTTCTCTTCGGACGAGGTGTTCCAGCGGATCGTCGCCGACGCTGACCACGAGATCACGTCCGGTACCCGGGAGCTGTTCTTCAGTGCGCTGGCCGGCGGGTTCGCGATCACCATCACCCTGCTCGTGTACGCGTCGATGTACCCGAAGACCGACAGCAGCGTCGCCGGGGCGCTGCTGTACCCCATCGGGTTCGTCTACATCATCATCGGCGGCTACCAGTTGTACACCGAGAACACCCTTCCGCCGGTGGCGCTGACCCTCGAACGCCTGGCGTCGATCCCCGCGCTGTTTCGCCACTGGGCAATCGTGCTGGCCGGCAATTTCGCCGGCGGCGCCGTCGGCGCGGTCGTGCTCGCGTTCGGCGGCGTGTTCGAACCCGAGGCCGCGGCAGCGGCGGCCGACTTTGCTCGCCACGGCGTCTACGACGTGACCCGGCTCCAGTTGTTTTTCAAAGGCGCGTTCGCGGGGCTGGTCGTCGCCGGGGTCGTGTGGGTGAACTTCGCGGCCCGCGATACGGTCACCCGGTTTCTCACCGTCTATCTCGCCTTTCTGGTCATTCCGCTCGGGGACCTGTTCCACGTGGTCGTCTCGTTTACCGAGGCGGTGTTCCTGATTCTGGTCGGTGACCTGGGGGTCGTCCTCGCGTTCACGGACTTCGTTATCCCCGTGCTGCTCGGGAACACCGTCGGCGGGGTGGTGTTGGTCACGGTGGTGAACTACTACCAGACCACCGAACAGCGGCTCGAGACCGCTCGCTTCGAGAACGTCCGCCAGCTGTCGGTTCGAGAGTGGCTGCTCGGCGGGTTGGCGGGCCGCTCGTACGTTCCCGTGGTCGACACCGTCGAGGAGTTCGTTCGGGACCCCGACTCCTACCGCATCCTGGTCCCGATGGCGAACCCCCGAACCGAGTCGGGGATCGTCGACCTGGCGTGTGCGATCGCCAGCAACCGAGACCGCGGGACGGTCCACGTCGTCCACGTGGTCCAGGCACCGGAAGCGAGGCGGCGGGCATCGGGCCACGCCCAACGCGACCGAATCACCGCGGAGTCGGAGCGCCTGCTCGAGGACGTCGAGGCGATCGGTGATCGGTACGATGTCGATCTCGAGACCTCCACGATCGTCACCCACCGGTCGTTCGAGGACGTCTTCGACCGGGCGAACCGGACCCGCCCCGACTTGGTCGTAATGGAGTGGGAGCGCAACGAGCTGTGGGCCTCGGCTCGCGCGGAGCGCCCGCTCGACGAGTTGACGAACCAGCTCCCGTGTGACTTTCTCGTGGTGAAGGACCGCGAGTTGGACTACTCGCGGGTGTTGCTGCCGACCGCAGGCGGCCCCGACTCGGATCTGAGCGCCGAGGTCGCTCGGGCGCTCAACACGGCTGTCGGGTCGGAGGTCTCGCTGTTGCACGTCGTCGACGGGCCCACGAAGCGCGAGAACGGCGAGGCGTTCCTCCGGGAGTGGGCGGCCGACCACGACCTCGGGGAGGCGGCCGCGACCGTCGACGACTCCGGGGACGTCGAGGCCGCGATCGAGCGCGCCGCCGGCGACAACACGATGATCCTGCTCGGCGCCACCGAGCGCGGGCTGCTCGCCCGGCTGGTCACCGACTCCCTCCATCTGAACGTCGTCGACGAGGTCGAGGCGTCGGTGCTCCTGGCTGAGCGACCGAGCGACCGTCCGCTCCGAGATCGGCTGTTCGGCCGGGGACGGCGCGGCAAGTAGCACACTCGGGACGGGGGTGGCGTCCGGGCGGTGTGCGTAGTCGATCGCCGGCGGCCCGCCGAGATCCGTGTTCCTCACCCGCGAACGTCGTCACGCACGCCCCGCGTGGCGACGACGTACGCGGCGCCCGTCAGGAGCACCCAGACGACCGCAGCCCCGATCCCGACGGTCAGCAACGGGCTCGACCCGACCACCCCGCCGCCGATCCAGAGCACAATCCCGAGCCCCGCGAGGCCCTGAATCCGCAGCCCATCGACGGACGGAGACCGGTTCGTAACTGTCAGCGCCATTCCGTACAGCCCGAACCCCAGCGCCAGGAGGTAACAGACGCCGCCGAGGAGCCCCCAGACCGAACCCAGGCTACCCAGCAGGGTCGGCCCCGAACCGGACGGTGGCGACGTCGATGCCGGCGGTGTGGGTGTCGCCGTTTCGGTTGCTGGCAGTGCTGTTGACGTCGTCGACGCGGGTGGTGTGCCCGGCTCGACCGCGACCGACGTACTGTTGCTCTCGATCCCGAAGTCGTCTTCGACGATCAGCCCCGCCGTAACGCGCTGCTCCGGCATCTCGAACGTGTACGTCTGGCGGTCGCGACCCGGCTGGGCGGTGCCGTTGATCCGGTATCGGTACCGCACGATCGACCCCTGCGTGCTCGTCGAATCGCCGCCGGAGAGACGGACGTCCTCGCCCGGCCGCGGGTTCGTCGGGGCGTCGATCACGGCAGTCGGGCGGGTGTACTCGGTTCCGGACGGGGTGTCCCGGAACGGGATAAAGTCGACCCATCCCTGGGTCGTGACGACCGCGTTGCCCTCGCCGTCCGGGAGGATCGACGAGTGGTACGGGCCGCCCGGCTCCCCCCAGTAGTTGGATTCGGCGTGGACGGTACGGGTCCGCTCGGTCAGGATGAGCGCTGTCGTGTTGGCCGTGATGAACGGCGCGACGTCGACTGTCAACCCCCGGTCCTGGCCGTAGATCCCGTTCTCGGTGAACCGGTAGCTGCTGTTCGCCGATCCGGTTTCGGGGATTCGGATGCCGGTTCGGATGTCGCCGCTCACTCCCCGGATCGTGACCGCAGTCGCGTCGACGCTCCGGGTGGAGGCCGGCCCGTCGGTCCGGAGAACGGCCACGATTCCATCGCCGACGCGCACAGCCTCGAGTTGGTCGTCGATCGCGGGGTCGGAGACGAGGTCCGAGAGCGGGATCTCGGAGTTCTCCTGGTCGAGGATCACACCGGCTTCGCCCTCGGCGACGTAGCTGCCCGTCCCCGGTTCGACGCCGGCCATCCGGACCGGATCGGCGAAGCGGTTGGTGTTGAACACGATATCGTTGTCGCGGACCGTCGTGCCCATCACCCCGCGGAGGACCATCCCGTAGGTGTTCGCGGCGACGACGTTGTTCGCGATCGAGAGGTTCGAGCGATGAGTGAGTGGGCTGGAGACGACGAGCCCCGCGCCAGCGTTGTTCGTGAGCCGGTTGTCGGTGAGATCGGTCCCGTACACGAGGAGGTCAGACCGGAGTTCGAGCCCGTGGCCGCCGCTGTCGGTGATGGTGTTGTTGTGGACGTCGAGGCCGCGTGCCACGGCGTCAGTTCGGATCGACACCCCGGCGTCGCCGTTCCCGACGAGCTCGTTGTCGCGGAACTCTCCCCCCTGGACTCGCCACCCCGAGACAGAGATCCCGTCACGGCCGTTTTCGCCGACAGTGTTGTTTGCGGCGTCGACCGCGAGTTCGAGGCTGTCGGTGTCGATCCCGACGCCGTGGACGGCGTTGTCCGTGAGCCGGTTTCTCCGCAGCATGATCTCCCCGCCCGCCAGACTGTCCGTCCCCAGCTGCCGGACCCGGATTCCGGTCCGGGCGTCCCGGATACGGTTCCCGGTGGCCGTCACCGATGCGGCTCCGCTAGTGGTGACCCGGATGCCGTCTCCCGCGGCCGTGATCTCGTTGCCCAGAACGTAGCTCTCGCTGCGCTCGGCGCGGACGTCGATCCCGCTCCCGTCGACATCGTCGATCCGGTTTCGCGACACCTGAATCCGACTGACGCGGTCGGCGGCGACGAACACGCCCACACCCTCGATCCCGCTGAACGTCGAGCCTAAGACCGCAAGCCCGCGCACCCGTGTCGCCGGCTGGTTGGCGTCACGACGGTACACGACCGTGGGCGGGTCGCCGACGGCGACCACAGTGGGTTCGGGACCGCGGGCCAGTTCGGTCGGCGACGTCACACCGCCGACGACAAACGGGGCTTCGACGCCCGACGAGAGCTGCGGGACCGACCTCTCCCGGAGCTGGACCGCGACGGGGTAGATCCCGCGCGTCGACGGGTTCACCGCGTCGTCGTATTCGACGATCAGCTGTCCGTCACTGGGGATTTCGACTGACTCCGAGAGGGAGATCTCCAGTCGAGAGTCCGTCGACGACACGGAGTTCACCGACTCGGAGAACGACCGTTCGAGGCTGCCGTCTCGGTTCCGGTCCAGGCCGATGCGTTCGATGCTGTCCCCGTCCACTGACGCGACAGACCCGTCCGAACTGTACTCCAAGGCGATCGAATCCGTCGACACGCCGACGCCGGGCTGCAGTGCGAGGGTGTGATCCGCGTTCGTACCGATCGTGTCCGGCGCGGCTGTCAGCGAGACCCGGTCAGTCGCGCCGGCGCTCGGACTCGCCTGAATCGCGTGGTCTCCGATGGTGCGAAACGTGGACCGCCTGACTATGATCGACGGTGCGGCGGTCGTCTCCGTGACTGCGAGGCCGGCCGTCGTGAAATCCCGTATCGTCGAGTCGACGACCGCGACCGACCCGTCGCTGCTCGCCACGGTGACCCCCGTGGTACCGCCCACGAGCGTCGTGTGCCGGAGTCTGATGCTACTTCGCTCCGTCCCGTTGTACCGGAGACTCCCCCACCGACGGTCCGCTGCCGCGCCCTCGGCTCGCGTGATCTCGACCGGCCTGGTTGCCGTCCCGTTGGTCCGGAGTGAGCCGCTCACCGAGACAGTGATGTCCTCGGCGAGTTCGACCGTCGTCCCCGGCGCTACCGTCAGCGTCGCGCCGGGTGCGATCTCGATGTCTTGGATGACTCGGTACGGCCCGTCGTCCGGCGTCCAGGTCGTGTCCGTCGTGATCCCGGATTCGACGAACGTAACCCCCGGATCCGTTGTCGTCGCGGCCGCGGCTACGGGCGCACTCATCGATAGAACGACCATCGCGCCTACGAACGCGGCCAAGACCGTCTGCGACCGGCTGTCAGTCACCCGTGTCACTTGTGTTACCCCACCAACGCTGCGATGTGTGACCGATCTCTCTCACTGGGTAAAAAGGTGCGGAGAGGTCACGACCGGGACGGTGGCTTCCCGGGAGTTGACATCCTCCCACCCCTGGATGGGCTTCCGCTCGCTGCGTGTCGGATGGGCACTCGGCGAGGGCCGGCGTCGCCGTCGGAGGCGGACCCGTGCCAGCGGCGGTCGCAGTACGGAGTTCGTGGGTGCCCGCGAACCCGAACGACTGCGTGGACCGCTGCGACGACGCTGGTCAGACGCCTGTGAAGTCGTCGGCGAACGAGAGGTACCCCGCGGGGCCGTGTTCCGCGACGCGTTCTAAGGTGTCGACGCTACCCTCCCGGTGCCGGCCGGCCCACAGCAACCGCCGCTCGTCGAGGCGGTCGACGACCTCGGGGTGGGCGTCGCTCACGTCGGTCTGCTCCCAAGGGTCGTCGTGCATGTCGTACAGCTGGGACTCGGGGAGAACGCCACCCCACATACCGGGGTGGTGGGTGTGGATCAGCTTCCAGCGGTCGGTCCGGACCGCGCGCTGGGCGGTGTAGAGCCCGTGGTCGACGACGATCGCGTCCCGCCCGTCTGCGTCGGGGTCCTCGACGACCGGCCGGAGCGACCGGCCCTGCCACCGCTCCGGAGGGGCAACCCCGAGGTAGTCGGCGATCGTGGGCGCGAGGTCGACGTTGGTGACGAGGTGATCCCGCACCCCGGTCTCGACGGCGGTGTCCGCAGGGGGCTTGATCACCATCGGGACGCGCTGGGTGCCGTCGTGTGTCGACCAGTGCTCGCGGTAGAGGCCGTGTTCGCCGAACTCCTCGCCGTGGTCGCCCATCAGCACGATCAGGGTTTCGTCGTACTGGCCGGTGTCGCGGAGGTACTGAAGCAGCCGGCCGATGTGGCGGTCGGCGTACCGGATCTCGGCGTCGTAAGTCGCGATCAACTCCGCGAGGTCCTCGCGGGAGTCGATGCCGGTGTGGGACGCCGACCGCACCGCGTCCCACGTTCGGTGCTCGGCCAACTGGTCGGCAGTCGGATGTGGCGGCAGCCCCCCGTCGCGGAACCGGTCGACCTCCGCCTCCGACCGGTTGTACGGGGCGTGAGGATCCCAAAACTGGGCGTACAGGAAGAAGTCGTCGTCGGTGCGGTCGAGCGCGTCGATCGACGTGTCGACGACCGCCGACGCCCGCGGGGTCTGAAAGGACACGTGACCCCACTGGACGGTCATGTCCTCGTCGGGCTCCTGTGGCTGGTGGAACTCGTGCCAGACGTGGTAGAACCACGGCGCCGGATGTCGCGGGAACGACGAGACCCCGATGGTTCGGATCCGGTTCTGGAAGAACAACTCCGGGAGCGTCCACCACGGCCGATCGGGCTGGTTCTCGGTCCACGACCCCGCCCAGTCGGTCTGTGCGGCCGGCCGGTTCATCGACTGCGACTGCTGGCCGTGCGTTTCGACGCCGTTGGCGATGCCGTATCGCCCCGACGAAAAGCCCGCCCGCGAGGGCATACACGGCGAGTTCGCAACGTAGCCACGCTCGAACGCGACGCCGTCGTCGATCAGGCCGTCGATGTTCGGGGTGGTCTCCCGGTCGTAGCCGTAGCCCCCGACGTGGTCCGCGCGGACGGAGTCGACGTCGATGCAGAGTACCTTCATCGTTCCACGTGAACGACCGACACGGCAAGTAAAACAGTTCCGGCTCGGCCGGGGGACGGGCGGCAGCGGGCTCCGGTCACTCCGGCGACGACAGGTTCGTCAGCCGGGTCTGTGCGGTGTCGGCGGGGTGGACGATCCGCATCGGAAGTCCGCGACTGTCGGTCGGAGGCGTCTCCGGCAGCGTCGCACACCCGTCAGGGCCGCGTCGCGCCGTTACGACCGCCGCCACCGCGTCGACGACGTCGTCGGCGCCGCCCACGCTCGGGGCGTAGCTCGGCGTGGTGTAGCGGTCGATGGCGTTCTCGCAGATCTCCCGCGCGTCGGGGAACTCCGCGGCGAGAAGCTCGGTCCGCCGCCGGATGCCCGCCCGCGTCCGTTTGGGCTCCGCAAGCGGTGTGCGACCGTTCAGCGCGTAGAAACAGACCTCGGGGTGCGTCTCGATCAGCCGGTCGCGGGCGCTGGGAAACATGTCCAAGAACTCGTCGACCTCCCGGATCCGGGGAACGATGCTCCACGCCTGGTTCTGGATGCTGAAGTCGGCTGCGGCCTCGTTCACCGCCTTGGCCTCCTCGAGCGTCTGAGAGTAGACGGCATCACGGACCGGCGTATAGAAGACGCTGCTCCCGCGACGGCCCAGTTTCCGCCTCGCCGCCACGTCGCAGGCCCGCTTCGCGTCAGCGGGCAACCCGATCGGAACGTTGATCAGGATCCGGTCGGCGTCGCTGTGGTACTTCCAGGCGCTCCAGACCGACGGGTAGACGCCGGTGTCCCACCCGCCGCCGTCGAGGACCACCCCGAACCACCCGGTCGAGGCCCACTCGAGGCCGACGTACTTCCCCATACCGGCTCTCACTCGGAGCATCACAATAGGTTTTGATCAACGGAGCTCCGAACGGCCGGCGAGATACCGGGCTCCAACGGTCCCGCCGACGCGGCGCGTCGATGCCGGCGTGGTCGCGACGCTGCGTCGGCTCACAACTCGGCGTCGAGGCCCCGCTTAGGCGTCCGACGGCGCCGTTTCGAGCGTCTCCGCGACGCCCTCGGTGGCCGCCTCGACGCTGTCGTAGTAGGTCGTTCCGGCGCTCCGGCATCCCTTCGCGAGATCGACGCGGACCGCGGCGTCGCCGAGGACGTCCGGTCTGACGGTCACCTTTCCGGCGGCACAGAGTCCCCGCTCGTCGGGGAGCCGATACTCGACGATGCCGCCACCGCTGTCCGTCCGCTGCCACCCCGCGGGCGGGGACGTCGGCAGTCGCGCCGCGAGCGCCTCCGGGTCGGCGGCCGTCTCGACCTGGCGTGCGTCCATACCAACAGTACGGGCGCGAGTCGTATGGGGGTTCCGGCACTCGGTGCGGACGGATGCACGCCCAGCGGAGCGAAACCCATAGCCCGCCGCGCGACGGGTGTGTAGTATGGAACAGTCCGGACGCTTCCGTGTGTACCGCGTCGTCGAGTCGGTCCCGCACATCAACCTCCAGGCGATCGACTCGCCGACGCTGTACTCGGTCTACAGCTCCGGTTACCCGGACCTCCAGCCCGCCGTCGACGACTTGGACACCGGCGACATGGTCGAGGCGACCCTCGAAGGCGATCCCGACGACGACGCCGAGCCGTGGCGGCTGGTGGCCGTCGAACGGGTCGATCGGGTGCGAACCGCCTTCGCCGTCGACGTCGACCCGCCGGATCTCGCCCGGAACTGCTGGACGCCCGGCCGGACCGAGCCGGCGTATGCAGTCGTGACCGAAGCGGGGGAGCCGATCGGCGTCTGTGGGGTCCAGCCCCGCGATCCGCTGCCGAACGGCGCGTTCGTTCCGAACGTGCTGACCGGGCTACTCCCGCTCGAAGCCCAGTTCGACGCGGTTCCGGAGGTCGGCGACCCGGCCGTCGAGGCGGTGTTTCTCGATCCCGACGCCCCGGACGCGTCGTCGTATACGCACCCCTACGGCGTCGTCTTCCTGTTCACTCGGTCAGCAACAGCGTTCGCCGAACGGCTCCGCGCGGACTACGGATGCCCACTGGACGCCGACACCCGGCCGGCCTTCGACCCGTACGGGATCTGATACTGTCGGCGACGAACCGAGGGTCGATACGGCTGCGGCGCTGTGGAACGAACGAATGGTGGTGATACGCCCCTTGCAGGAGGCCGATCGGGAGGCGGTCGCCGGAATCATCGCGACGCATCTCGCCGACGAGTGGTCGTACGAGCTCCCGAGAAACGACGAGGACGGAGGGACATTCGTCCGCGTTGCGGAGCGAGGCGGCAGCCCCGTCGGCGTGATGGCGCTGAGCACGTACGCCGAGCCCGCGGCCCTCCGCAACGCGATGCATCTTATCGAGACGACCGACTCGATACCGGAGGCATCCCGGTACGGCCTCGTCCACGCCGGATACGTGGCTCCGGACCACACCGGAGCGGGGGTCGGGAGCCGCCTGCTCGAACGGCTCCACGACGTCGGGGCCGACAACGGGGTGACGGCGTTCGTCGCCGACGCGTGGTTCCACGGCGGCCCCGACTCGCCGGCGCGGCTCCTGGCGGCCCACGGGTACGACGTCGTCTACACGCGATCGATCGCCGGCCACACCGACGGCCCGTGCCCGAAGTGCGGGAGCCACTGCGCCTGTGAGGCGGCACTCGCCGTTCGCTCGGTCCGGGAAGCGAACACGGGCGTCGGGCCGACGGATCGGATAGGTCGGTGCGGACGCAACACCGATGATGGGTGAGGAACCGGGCGGCCCGTACCTGATCGGCCCCGCCGGCCCCGTCGCGGCGCTTGAGCGGCTCGAACCGCCGACGTCCGGCGGGGGATGACGCTCGCGCCGACCGGCCCGCGTCGCACTACCGCGCCGCGGACGCTCGGTCCCGGAGCCGGAGAACGGAGCGCTCCTTTCCGCCGGACTCGATCATCACGTCCGATTGCGCGTCGAGCCAGTCGGGCACGGCGGCGACGTGTTGGGCGTGGTTCTGCGGGCGCGCCTCGGGGTCGCCGTGGAGCCGTGCCGGTTCGGAGTAGTGAGTGATCGGCCGGACGTCGCCCCACGTGTCGCGGGCCGCTGTGAACCCCTCGCGGTAGGAGCGCCCGCGGGAGGTGAAGGTGTGGTGGTGGTAGTCGAACGTTACCGGAATTTCGATCTCCTCGGAGACGGCGGTGACGAGTTCGGTGACGCCCCACAGCGACTCCGCGTCGTCGTTCTCGACGACGAGCCGCTCCCGGGCGCGCGGCGGGAGGTCGTCGACGACCGCACAGAACCGGTCGGCGGTAGCCGGCTTGTCGCCGTAGTGTGCCCCGATGTGGACGTTGATAGCGTACCGGGGGGAGCGCGGCAGCCCCATGAGGTCCAGCCACCGGCCGTGGTGTTCGACCGACTCGACCGACCGCTCGACCGTGTCGGCCGACTCGCTGGCCAGTTTACACCAGTGGCTCGGGTGGAACGTCAGCCGCATCCCGTTGTCCTGGATCAGGTCCCCACACTGCGTCGCGAGCGAGGCGATCCGCTCGTGGTTTGGGAGTTCCGTCAGCTCGAACTGGGAGTTCCACGGGACGAGCGTCGAACTACACCGGTAGAACCGGATTCCGTTGTCGAGGTTCCACTGGAGGATCGCGAGGAGGTCCTCGAAGTTCCGTTCGGTCAGCTCCGCTGCTCGGTCGATGCCCTCCCGCTCCCACGTCCGTTTCCGCATATCGCGATTACAACGTCGTGGCGGGTCGTGTTCGCGGAGCGTCCGGTTCATTGCGGCGTAGCCGATCATTACCGGGCTTTCGAGCGCCACGGTATAGACGCGTTCGGCCACCCGGCGGGCGAGCGCGTCCGGCGCGACGGACGGCTCCCGAGCGCCGGCGTGTGCGAACGCCCGCGTCAGGTCTTTTCGGAGAGCGACGACATCGTCGCGTATCTGGCGGCGACCTACGGCTGACGGCGTCTGGGCGACGGTCGGGAGTGCGACGCGGTCCGCGACGGCCACGACGCGTTCTGCTACCCGCAGTGCGAAGGGCGGGTCACGCCCGGGAGCCGGTAGTCGCCGGGTCAGAACGGCAGTCGGGGTTCCAGCCGCTGCACCAGGTCCCGGACTGCCTCCTGCTTGTAGTAGCCGATCGCCGAGAGCGCGACCACGACGCCGATCAGCGCGACCCCTTCGAGAAACCGGCCGCTCGCGAGTTCGCCGCCGGCGTAAACCGTGAGCACGTAGGCGGGGAGCCGCCCGACGGCGATGACGGCGATGAACGTCCGGAGCCGCCACTTGGTGAGCCCGCTGAGAAAGCAGATCGCGTCGTCCGGGAGCCCCGGGATGATGACAAACGCGAAGAGCCCGGGGAGCCCCACGGTGTCGACGAAGCCGTCGAAGCGGGCGACCACGTCCTCGTGGAGGATGTCCTCGACGAACGACCGGCCGTAGCGTTTCGACAGGCTGAACGCCACCGAACTCCCGATCAGGACGCCCGTGACGCTGTAGACAGTGCCCCAGAGCGGGCCGAACAGGTAGCCCGCGACCAGCGCGACCACCTGTCCCGGAATCGGAGCGACCACGACCTGCAGCGCCTGGATGAAGACGAACACCAGCGGCGCGAAGATCCCGAACTGCGCGATCCACACGCGGAGGTCGGCGGCACTGAACACGAAGGGTGCGTACCGTCGAGCCACGACGTAGAGTCCGAAAAAGACGAGCACCACGGCGGCGAGGAGGGCGAGTCCGCGCCATCGGTCCCGGCTCGAAGAGAATACGCGCATTCCCATCGAGGGAGGTCACAAGGCGACTTGAGTCTTACTCGTAGCTCCTGACGACGCCGCGGGGACTGACCACAGATCCGTCTCAGCGTCCGTCGACGTGCGCCAACTCCCCGTCGAACGCGCGCTCGAGGATCCGTTCGAGGTCGTCGGCGTCGGTGGCCCGAGGGTTGCCGGTCAGGCTCCCGTCGTCGAGCGCCTGCGCCGCCAGCCGGGAGGTTGCGGCCCGGTCGGCGTCCGTCTCGGCCAGCGTCTTCGGGATCCGGACCCTGTCGCCGAGCCGGCGGACCGCCCTGACCGCCTTTCGACCCTCGACGTCGGCGGGCTTCGAGCGGTCGACGTTCTCGCCGAGTGCCGCCGCGACGTCAACCATCAACTCGGGGACCTGCGGGAGGTTGTACTCCATCACGTACGGGAGCACGATTGCGTTCACCAGCCCGTGGGGAACGCCGAAGGTACTTCCCACCTGGTGGGAGACGGCGTGGACGGCGCCGAGTCCCGCACCGTTGAACGCCATCCCCGCCTGCATACTCGCCCGGGCCATCTTCGTGAGCGCGTCGCGGTCGCCGTCGCGGTACTCCACGGCGCGCGGCAGGTGGGTGCCCACCTTCTCGATCGAATCGAGCGCCAGCGCCGACGTCGGGCTCTGGGCGTTGATCGAGACGTACGCCTCGATGGCGTGGGTGAGAACGTCCATTCCGGTGGCCGCCTTGACCGGCGCCGGCGCGCTCGCGGTCAGTTTCGGATCGACCAAGGCGAGATCGGCCAAAAGGTATGGATCGCCGATCTCCTCTTTGACGTCGGTGTCGCTGTCGGTGACGATGGTCCAGTGACCGACCTCGCTCCCCGTGCCTGCGGTCGTGGGGACGTACACGGTCGGGGGCGTCGGATTCGGCACGTTGCCGCTGCCCTCGAAGTCTAAGACGTGGCCGTCGTTGGTCGCCAGAATGCTCGCGGCTTTGGCGGTATCGATCGACGAGCCGCCGCCGATACCGATGATGAGGTCGCAGCCGGCCGCATCGTAGGCGTCGGCCGCAGCGTGGACGACCTCGTCGGTCGGGTCGGGCCGGACGCCGGACCAGACCTCGTAGTTGACCCCGGCCGCCGACAGCGACGCACGAACCGGATCGAGCACGCCCGCCTCGACGACGCCCTCGTCGGTAACGAGAAACGGACGCTCGGCTCCGAACTCCGCGACGTGACTTCCGAGTTCCGATACAGCTCCCCATCCGAACAGCATCCGGTTCGGGGCGTTCCAGGATTCGAGTGAATCTGTCATGATAACGGTCTCCGTGCCTCGGGCGGCCGAGCCCGCGCGACTCCCGCCCGACGCGTTGTGTCCGAACTCTTGTCAGTTCGCCACATCACTGTTCCGTCTCACATAGATGGGCGATTAAATGAGGGCACGGACCGTCCGGCGGCGCCGGGGTCCGCGGCTGCTCACTCGGAGTCTAACGGATACATCGGCCGCCGGACGTGTTCGTAGCGAAACGACGAGAGGTCGGGGCTGCACAGTCCCGGTGCTGACACCTCCCGGATCCCGTCGGCGATCGGCTCGAACGCCGCCCGGTAGTGGACGGTGCTCTTGAGGACGACCACCCGCTTTCGGTCGGGCGTGATCCCGTGGCTCCGGAACGCCTCGGGGTCGTACGGCTGCTGACGGTGGGAGGCGACGATCACGTCGATCCCGTCGATGTCGAGCACCGCGGTTCGGCCGAACGACACCTCGAGCCCGGTCGACATCGGGCCCTGGTTCCGGTAGCTGCCGTCGGAAAGCAGCCGGACGGCGCCCTCGACGGTGATCGGGTCGCCGTTGTCCTCGATGTGGCCGCCGAGATCGACCGTGACTCGCTCGCCGACCCCGGCGTCGGCCGCCGCCTCGACCGCGGCCGGGTCGTAGATGGCGGCGACAGCGGCGTCCTCGACGCCCGCGTCCAGCAACGCCTCAAGGAGCACGGTGCCGTCCTGGGCGCTCCCGCCGCCGGGGTTGTCCGCGACGTCGGCGAGCACTAGAGGGGCGTCCCGATCCCACGCGGCGGCCGCCACGACGGCGTCGTCGACGCTCGTGTACGTCCGGTCGAACTCGCGGCGTCGGTCCGCCGCAGCCCCCGCGAGGTCGGCACACGCGGTTGCCGTCTCGCTCGCGACGGACTCGTCGGCCACGCCGACGACGCTGAACCCCGCCTCGGGCACGTCGGCGTAGGCGAACCCGCCGAGCACCGACACGTCCGGCACCAGCGCCGACTCGGCGTCGGCCGCAGTCGCAAGCAGCGACGCCATCGGCTCCGTTGCGGTCTGCAGCGGCGGGAGCGGCGGGCAAAGCGGCGCGCGCTCGATCACGATCGTCGGCTCCAGGGTCCCGTCAAGGGTCGCCGCCATCGCCCGGGCGGCCGTCTCGCCGGTGTCGCCGATGTCGACGTGAGGGTAGGTGTCGTACCCGAAGAGGCCGTCGGCGTGTGCGACCATCCGGTCGGAGACGTTGGCGTGGAGGTCGAGCGTCGCCATCACCGGGACGTCGTCGCCGACCGCCGACCGCACCGCCTCGAGAATGTGGCCGTCGCCGTCCCGGTGGCGGTCTGTCACCATGGCGCCGTGGAGGCCTAACAGGACCGCGTCGGGGTCGGCGGCGTCGATTCCGTGGAGGATCCGGTCGAGATACGACGAGAACGCGTCGTGGGTGACGACGCCCCCGGGAGTGGCGTTGGCAGCGACTGTGGGGACGACCTCCCACCCCTCCGCGTCGGCCACCCGGAGGAACCCCCCGAGGTCGGTGTTGGTGCCGCGGAACTCCGGGGGGATCTCCTCGCCGACGTACAGCGAGGTCGACGCGAACGCCTCGCGCCCGGTCGACAGCGACGAAAACGTGTTCGTCTCGTGTTTGAGCCGGGCGAGCAGGACGGTGTCGGTCATCGGTACGGCTCCGCCAGCTCGTCGAACTCGACGACGACGCTATCGACCGTGGTGAACGCGTCGGCGCCCTCGAGCCCGCCTTCCCTTCCGAGCCCGCTCTCCTTGTTGCCGCCCCACGGGCTCTGCGGCATCGACACCGGGTAGGTGTTGACCGCCACGAGGCCGTGGTCCAATCGGCGCGCCAGCCGCGTCGCGTCCAACCCCGCCGTCCAGACGGCGGCCGCAAGCGCGTACGGCGAGTCGTTGGCGACCGCAACCGCCTCGTCGGTCGACTCGACGGAAATGATCGAGAGCACGGGGCCGAAGATCTCCTCGCGGCCGACCGCCATCCCGGTATCGACGTCGTCGAGAATGGTCGGCTCGACGAACGTCCCGTCGGCGAGGTCGGGGTCGTCCGGGACGCCGCCGCCGGTCAGGAGGGTCGCACCCGCCTCGACCGCGCTGTCGACGTAGCCGAGGATCTCCTCGCGGGCGGCCTCGGAGATCACCGGCCCCATATCGGTGTCGGGATCGGATCCGGGGCCGAGGGTGATTCGGCCGGTCTGTTCGACCACCTTCTCGACGAGTTCGTCGTGGACGGACTCGTGGACCAGACACCGGGAGGTCGCAACGCAGTTCTGGCCGGCGTTCGAGAAGATCCCGGCGGCGATCCCCCGGGCGGCGTTCTCGACGTCGGCGTCGGGGAGCACGATCGCTGGCGACTTCCCGCCGAGTTCCACGTCGACGTGGGTGATGTGCTCGGCGGCGTCTTCGAGCACGCCGCGCCCGACGCCGGTCGAGCCGGTGAACGTGATCGCGTCGACGTCGGCGTGGGACGCGAACATCGAGCCGACCTCGCTCCCCGGGCCGGGCACGAGGTTCACGACGCCGGCCGGCAGCGCCTCCGCCAGATACTCCCCGATCCACATCGTCGTCAGTGGGGCGTGGGTCGGCGGCTTCCCCACCACGGTGTTTCCGGTCGCGAGCGCCGCCGCGATGCCCCGGGTCCCCAGCAACAGTGGGTAGTTCCACGGGATGATGTGTGCGGTGACCCCGTAGGGGGTCCGGCGGGTGTAGTTCAGGCGGTTCTCCGCGGTCGGGATCGTGTCGCCGCGGACCTTGTCGGCGACCCCCGCGTAGAACCGGAACTGCGCGGCGGTTTCGGCGACCTCCCCTTCGGCGGTTCCGAGGCACTTCCCGGTCTCTTCGGAGAGGAGTTCCGCGATGGCGTCAGCGTCGGCGTCGATCCGATCTGCGACCGCACGGAGCGCCCGCTCGCGGTCGGCCGGTGGGGCCCGTTCCCACCCGTCGGCCGCGTCGCTGGCGGCGGCGATCGCGGCGTCGGCGTCCACCGCGTCGCCGCGCGCAACCCGGCCGACGGGATCGCCCGTCGCCGGATCGGCAACCTCGATTGCGTCGGCGGTCGACCGCGTCCCGCCGTCGATGAACAGGTCGTAGGATATCACACTCTCCCCTCTCGGAGCCCCCGCCTAAACGTTACCCCGGTGGATGTGTGAGTGTTTAAATTCGGGGCGTGCGGACGGACCGCACCAGCGCGTCGGCGGCGGCGCAGTCGGGGCTCGAGAGCCCCTGGTGGCGGCCGACGTATAGGTGGCCGCAAACCCACGGGCGAACTACTATACTCCGACGGCAACGTGAGTGGGTCGATGACCACGCTTTCGGAGTACGACGACGTCCGCGTCGTGTGGACGGATCTCAACGGCGTCGCTCGCGGCATCACACTCCCCGGCGAGCAGGCCGCAAACGCCTGCGAGGAGGGAGTCGGGTTCGCAAACGGCGTCGCCGAGTTGACGCTCGAGCCCGGTCTCCTCGACGATCCGCGGTACGGCGCGGAGGGCGGGGATATGCTCGCGGTTCCCGACACCGACTCGGTGCGGCCCGTGGCGTGGGCCGACGACACCGCGGCGGTGTTCGCCGACCTGACAACCGTCGACGGTGAGCGGTTCGACCTCTGCGCCCGGGGCGCGCTCCGCGGCGTACTCGAAGAGCTTGCGTCCGACGGGTACCGCGCGATGGCCGGCGTCGAGAGCGAATTCTCCGTGCTCTCTCCCGACGGCGACGGCGGGTGGGAGCCGTACAACGACCGGTGTTCATACGACCTCGGCGCGGTCGACACGGCGTCGGAGCTCATCGCCGACTGGACCGACGCGATGGAGGCCGCGGGCCACGACGTTCTCGGAACCCACCAGGAGTCCCAGCCCGGCCAGTACGAGGTCAACCTGGCGTACGACGACGCCCTGACGACCGCCGACGGGATCTGCTTTTTCAGACACATGCTCAAATCAGTCACCCGCCGGCACGGCCACAAGGCGTCGCTGATGCCCCGACCCTACACCGGAGAGGACGCCAACGGGCTGCATTTCCACCTCTCGCTGTGGAACCTGGAGGAGTCGGAGAACGTGTTCCGGAGCGACGACGACGACATCACCTTTCCGGCCGGGAAGCACCCCGCGGGCGAGTCGGGGCTCTCGGAGACCGGCCGCCACTTCGTCGGCGGCCTGCTCGACCACATGAAGGCGCTGACCGCGATCTGTGCGCCGACGGTCAACTCCTACAAGCGGCTGTTGCCCGGGATCTGGGCGCCGGTCAACATCGTGTGGGGACCCGACAACCGGTCGACGGTGCTGCGGCTCCCGCCCGAGTTGGGGTCGGCCACGCGGATTGAACACCGGGTGCCCGACTCGGCGTGCAACCCCTACCTCGGGCTGGCGGCGTCGCTGGCGGCGGGGCTGGACGGGATTCGAAACGAAACCGATCCGGGCGACCCGACCATCGAGAACGCCTACGAGGAGTCCTACGAGCGGCTGCCCAGGACGCTGTGGGCCGCACTGGACCACCTCGAGGACGACGAGGTGCTGACGGAGGCGCTGGGGCCGGCGCTGGTGGAGTCGTTCGTGACGCTCAAGCGCGACGAGTTCGACCGCTCTATGGATCAGGTGTCGGCGTGGGAGCGCGGCGAGTACGTAGACGAGTTCTAGTTCCGCTGTCGCTGCGCCGCACCGCGTGTCTCCGGTGTCGGTCGATCGAGCATCGGGGCGACCGCCCGGAGGATCTTCGCCTCCGACCGCCGGAGGTGTTCGCCGACCGTCGAGGTGTTGGCGTCGTCGAGCGCCGCCAGCTCCTCGATGTTGCACGCCCGCGGCGAGTCGTAGTACCCCTCCTCGATCGCCCGGGAGAGCACTTCGAGTTGGCGGGGCGAGAGGTCCTGAATCGCCTGTTTGACCCCGGTGAGGTCGGTCAACAGCGCGTCGAGGTCGGGCGAACGCAGCGAGTCGACGTCGACGGAGCCGATCGCCCGAAGCTCCTCGTGGGCCGTGCTGACCTGTTCGTGGCTCGATGCGAGCACGCTCCAGTGCTCTCGGCCGTTGGCGACCGTCGCGGGGATCGTCGGGAAACAGTCGTTCCGGAGGAGCACGTTCAGTACGGGTTCGGTGTCCGTGTCGTAGTCGCCCGCGAGGCTAATGAACGCCTTCCGGCGCGTTCCGTCGTACGTGACGAGCTGGCTCGTGTTCATAACCGGATGAGCTTCGAGCCACTCGACCAGCCCGTCGAGTCGGCTCTCGTCGATACCGGCGGTCTCGATCATCGTGATGCTGGTGCCGGCGATCCGGTAGGAGTAGATGATCGTCGCCCGGACGTCCGGGTACGACTCAGCCAGGTCTGCGGTCCAGCACCCGTGGTGTCTGATACTGAACGTGTATTCGAGCATAGGGTGGCCCGTCTGTGGGTGCGTGAACGAATTGTGCTAGAGTACATATGTGTGTCGGGACTGCAGTATTGACTGTTTGAGTGTGTATACACTCCAAGACCTGTGTGGAGAGTTCGGGCCGACTCTCACTCCTGGCGGTCGACGTCCCGGTACTCGATGATCGCCGCGCCGACGACCAGGAGAATCGAGACGTAGAAGATCAGCGACGCCACTGCGGGCACCACCGGCGTGAACCCCTGGGTCATCCGGCCGTGGATCCAAGTGGTGATCGTGCTCTGTGGCCCCGAGAGGTACGACACGATGTAGTAGTTGTTCCACGACAGCACGAACGCGAAGATGGCGCCGGAGACCACGCCGTCGGCGACCAGCGGCAGAAGCACCCTCCGGTACAGCGTGACGGTGTCGGCGCCGAGATCCCGCGCTGCTTCCTCGATGTTCGGGTCGATGCCGAGCGCGGTGATGGAAACGACGAACATCACGATCGGGGAGATCCAGACGAGTTCGCCGACGATCGACGGAACGATCCCGTAGCCGAGGCCGATCTGACTCGCCCACATAGACATCCCGAGTCCCAGCAGGATCAGCGGGAAGAAGATGGGGAGCAGCGCGAGCAGTCTGAACGACTCGCGGTACGGGAACTCATACCGGGTGTACGCGAGCGCCGCTGCCGTCCCGATGACCGTGCTCAGGATGGTGACCGGGATCGAGATCGACAGCGTGTTCCTGAACGCCCGGCGGATGCTGCCCGAAGAGAGCGCCGCGTCGTACCACCCGAGGGTGAACTGGTAGTCGACGATCGAGAAGAACCGGCCGTCGTAGAACGACGCGATCACGAGGCTCACAAGCGGGATTATCAGGAACAGTGCCACGAGCGCGACGTAGCCGTACCAGATCCATCCCGACGACCGGCCGCTCAGACTAAAACTGCGTGTCGACATACTCAGTCCCCCCGTTCGGCGATCGCACGCAGGTCGATCGTCCGCAGGATGACGATGCCCGACACCACGGTGATGATGAGCAATCCGACCGCCTGCGTCGACCCCAGCGGCCAGTTCTGGGAGTAGCCGAAGGAGTACTGGATGTTGCTCGCGATGGTGAAGATCGACCCGCCGCCGAGGATCTCCGCTTCGACGTTTGCACCCAGGCTCAGCACGAAGACGAACAGCGATCCGATCACGATCCCGGGCTTGCTCAATGGCAGCAGGATCCGCCGGAACAGCGTGTAGTTACTCGCGCCGAGATCCTGTGCGGCCTCGATGGTGGCGTCCTCGATGCTTAGCATCGAGAGGTAGACCGGGAACAGCATGAACGGCAGATACACGTACGTCGTCCCCAAGATGATCGTCGAGCGTCTGTACATCAACGACGCGTACTCTTCGACCCCGAACAACCCTACGATGCTGTCGAGAACCCCGTTCTGCACGAGAAACAGCGCCCACCCGAACACCCGGATGTTCACGCTGGTGAAAAGCGGGATGATGAGGAGCATCAGAAATACCAGCTTGTAGCGTTTGATCCGGCGTGCGAGCGCGTACGCCGCCGGATACGACACGACAAGCGTCAGGGCGGTCGTCGTGATGCTCACCGCGACGGTGTTGACGAGGACGTCACCGTAGACGCCCTCTCCGGAGATCATCCCGCCGATGACCTCCTCGTACGTGGCAATCGACCACTCGAGGGGGTTGGCGACGATGCTGTTGCCCGTCTGGAACGAGAAGACGACGATCGCAACCATCGGTCCGACGAACATCACCAGAAGCAGGAGGCTCATCGGGATCAAGAGAATCCCCGGCGGGGCGAGCAGCCCGGCGAGTCCGCTCTCGGAGGCACCGGACCGGTCCAACCGGGTTCGGAGCCGCTGTAACGTCGACATCAGGGTCACTCCGGCACCAGGATGGATTTCGAGACGTCCCACTGGAGGTACGCCGTGTTACCCTTCTCGATACCCGTCGCTCTGAACGCGTCGACCGGCATTTCTGCGACGTACTCCTCGTCGTCGTCGGGCGGCTGACACTCGATCAACACCGTATTCCCGCGAACGAGCACGTTCTCGATCACGACCTCGAGCCCGAGATCGTCCACGAGTTCGGTCCCGACGGTCGTGTCGTCGTAGCGGACGACCAGGTACGCCGGCGTGTCGCGGCCGTGCTCGTACGGCACTGTCGTCGTCTGATCGAGGATTGCGGCGTGGACCTCGTAGCTGCCGTCACGTTCGGTCGCGCCGTCAAGTTCGAACGCGTTTGCGTCGCCCATGAACTCCGCGATGAACTTGGTGTTGGGCGCCCGGTAGATGTCTTCGGGGGATCCCGTCTGGATGATGTTGCCGTTCTCGAGAACGAACAGCTTGTCGCTCATCAGAAGCGCCGACTCCAGCGAGTGGGTGACGTAGATGAACGTCATTCCTAACTCCTCGTTGAGATCCGCCAACTCGCGCTGGAGTCGCTTTCGGAGCACGTAGTCCAGCGACGCCAGCGGCTCGTCGAGCAGGAGGATGTCCGGCTCGTACGCGAGCGACCGTGCCAAGGCGACGCGCTGCTTCTGGCCGCCCGAGAGTTCAGTCGCCTTCTTGTCGGCGTGGACGTCCGGGTCAAGCCGGACCTGCCGCAGGAGCTCCTCGACGCGGTCGCCGACCTCGACCCCGTTGTTCTGCATCGGGAACTCGATGTTCTCCCTGACAGTCATGTGCGGGAACAGCGCCCACGACTGAAACACCAGGCTCGTCGGCCGGTTCTGCGGTTCGGCGTCGGTGATATCGACCCCGTTGAGCTCGATCCGCCCGGCGGTCGGCTCTTGGTGTCCCGCGAGCATCCTGAGTAGTGTCGTCTTTCCACACCCGCTGGGGCCGACGATGGTGGCGAACTCACCGGTCTCGATCTGGAGGTCGATGTCGTTGACCGCCACGAGCGACCCGTATTCCGCCCTGAGATTCGTTGATTGTAGCATGTGAGGATCGAACGTCCCGCGCGTCTCAGATCCGCGATTTGGCTTCCCGCCAGATCGGCTCGAACTTGTCGAGATCCGGAATCCCGGTGTAGAAGACCGAGTTGTCCACGATGTCCGGCACCTCGTCGACGCGGAGTACCTCCCGCTGTTCGTCGTCGAGCTCGTCGATGGCCGTCCGGTGTGGCACGACGTTCGTTCCGCCGGAGGTCGGCCACATCAGGTTCTTCGCGGTCTCGCCCTGCTGCATATATGCGAGGTAGTTGTCGGAGACCGTCGGGTGGTCGCCTTTCAGCATACACGTCGTCTCGACCCAGATGACGCCGCCCTCCTCCGGAACGTGGGCCTCGAATTTGAGATCGCCGCCGCGCCGGAGGGTGCCGTTGATCCAGCTCCCGGAGATGAACCCGATGTCGATCTCGCCGGACTTCATAGCCTGATTCATCGAAGCGAAATCCGGGAGCAGCGTCTTCGCGTTGTCGAACAGGTCGAACGTCGCCTGCCGGACCTGTTCGAGCTCCTCCTCCGTGTGTTCCTTGTAGGGGTCGATTCCCTCCCGCAGCATAATGATCTGGACGCCCCAGAACATCAGGTCGTAGACGCCGACGTCGTAGTCGTCCATCCACGCGGCGTCGTAGCTCCCGTAATCGGACTCGGCGACGGTGTCTTTGTTCACCACGAACGACGCCCATCCGAACCGCTGCGGGACGCCGTACATCGTCCCGTCGACGTCGAAGGAGTAGTCGTCCTCGTTGAGGAAGGCGAAGGCGTACCCCTCGTCTTTGGTGAACATATCGATGTACTTGTCGAAGGTGTAGGGCTCCCACGCCTCGTAGTCCATCGGCCGGATCAGATCCGCCTCCGCGAGGTCCGGGAGCCACGCCATATCGAACGTGGCCTGGTGGAACTGCTCCCACTCGCCGGACTCCAGCCGATTGAACGCCTTGGGGTTCGAGGTGAACAGGTCCAGTTGGGTGTCGCAGTCGAACTGGTCCCGGAAGGGGCCCTGGACGTTGGATGCGTCGTACCCCGTCCACGTCAGGTGGTTGACGGTCTCGCCGGTCTCGTCGTTCTCACCGGGGTCGTACAACGCGTCGTACTCTGCGGCCGGAACTTCCGCGAGTTCCTGCTGGTACCACGACGAGTCGCCGCCGCCACCACCACCGCCGTCGCCGCCGGTACAGCCTGCGATTGCGGCTAACCCGGCTGTCGCCGTGGCAGCCTGCATATACTCCCGCCGTGAGATCGGTATTTCTCGTGACATCGTGATCCCCCATACGTACCCCGCGTATCGACGACGGCCGTCCACGCAACGGGCACGATGGTATGCCACAATGTCTCGAAGAACGGGTCATTACCATTCTGCCGTCAACTGACGGTTGTTTATACCTGGTCGGGGAATGCCGCGGGTCCCAGTGTGTGTGCGAGCGCTATTTTGGTGTATTTCGGCCAGATTGTCACGAAATTACAGACGTTAACTCTAATAGATTCTATTATACAGTCAAGTAACACACGGACGCACGATTCGGTATCGTCACCCCGGCGACGCGAACCCCGGAGAGTCACGCGTCTCGAATGAGCAGCGATTTCGCGCGGACGCCCGACCCGTGGATGCTGTCGTAGCGCTTGTGACTGATTACTCTCACTCCGTACCGGTGATCGCCGCCAACGGAGGTGGCGATCACCGAGACGAGACGAGAGTGATCGGTGTCACTCACCCGATCGCACGCTGTCGTGCGATCGGACGAGCAATCACTTACGAACGCCACCATACTAACGCTGGAAATCTCCGACTTACTAATTCGGTTCGGAGTGTATAGTGTGTATGACCCAGATCTCGAACGGAGTCTCGCGGCGGCGGGTTCTCCAAGCGGCCGCCGGGACCGGCGCTGCTGGAGTGGCGGCCGGAACGGCAACCGCACAGAGTGGGACGACCCACACCGTAGACATGACCGACAGTCTGGTTTTCGACCCGGATTCGATCACGATCGCACCCGGCGACACCGTCGTCTGGGAGACCGTCGGGAACATCGGACACTCAGTCACCGCCTACGAAGACGAGATCCCCGAGGACGCCGACTATTTCGCCTCGGGCGGTTTTGACGTCGAATCGGGCGCACGCAGTGCCTACTCCGCCGGCGACCCGGAGAGCGGCGACGTCGCCGAGGGCGAAACGTACCGACACACCTTCGCGGTCGAAGGGACATACGATTACTTTTGTATCCCACACGAGAGCGCGGGGATGCTCGGGACAGTCGACGTCACGCCGGGCGGGGCGACGACGGATACGGGTGGGTCGGCCGTACCGACCATCCCCGACGTTGCGAAGAGTCTGCTCGTGGTGGTGACAGGTGCGTTCGTCGCCGTGCTCGGACTCGCGTACGTCTTCCTGAAGTACGGCGGCGACTACGAGCTGCTGGACGAAGACGAGCGGTGACGAGGCCGGCGGCCAGTCGGGTCATACCCGCCGCTGAACGCGATCGACGCCGTTGAGCGAACGGTCGCGCAGGAACGTCGCATCGCGAATCGAACCAGCGTACACTCGGAGGCAAGTCCGTGTCTGCTCTGCGCCGTCAGAAGTCGCCCATCTGCGCACGCACGGCGTCTTCAACTCCGCTCGGAAGGCCGGACGGGTGCGGGCTTGTCGGTATCCAGCGCTCGGTTGCGGTCGGCAGCGACGGGTCGTTCCGGTTCCGATGTCACTGGTGTGGGTTCCGTCACAGCTCGGTCTCGACGCCCGTGAACTCGAACCGCGCGCCGCCGCTCGCGGCGTCGGTGACGCGGACCTCCCACCCGTGGGCCGCTGCGACCTCCGTGACGATCGTGAGCCCGAAGCCGCTGCTCTCGTCGGCAGTCGAGTAGCCCGCCTCGAAGATGTCGTCGCGGTCGGCCTCGGGGATCCCCGGTCCGTCGTCCTCGACATAGAATCCGGCTTCGAGGGCACCGACGCGGACCGCGACGTCACCCGCGTGCGCTGCGGCGTTCCCGTGGGGGTCCGACTGGGAGTCCGAGGACCCGTGCTCGACAGCGTTCCGGAACAGGTTCTCCAAGACGCTTCGGAGCCGTTGTGGATCCGCGCGGACGGTCGGATCGTCGACGACGTCGAGGGTAGCGCCGCCGGTGTCGGCGTTCCGCCAGCTCTCCTCGGCGACGCCCCGGAGAGAGACCCGCTCGGTTTCGTCGACGATCCGTCCCTGTCTCGCGAGGGTGAGCGTATCCGTGATGAGCTCGTTCATCCGGTCTAAGGCGTTCCGGACCGGCTCGATGTGGTCGCTGTCGCACTCCGTCTCCACCAGTTCGAGGTGGCCCTGGGCGACGTTGAGCGGGTTCCGGAGGTCGTGGCTGACGATGCTCGCGAACTTGTCGAGCCGCTCGATCTCCCGCTCGAGTTGCTGTTCGTGGGCCCGCTGTTCGGTGATGTCGGTGATGGTCCCGATGTGGAACGGGGTGTCGTCGATCCGGACGTGGGTGGTCGTGGTCTTGGTCGGGATCCGCTCGCCGGTGTCGAGCCGTTCGTGGACGGTCTCGTGGACGCGCGTCTCGCCGAGGTCGTAGGAGTCCCAGTACGCCTCGAACCGGTCGGGCTCGAACTCGGGGTTGACCTCCCAGAGGTGGCTGCCGACCAGCTCCGACGGGGTCGTCCCCAGGAGGGCCGCGTACTGCTCGTTGGCGTACCGGATCCGTCCCTCGTCGTCGTAGCTCGCGATGCCGACGCCGACGTGTTCGATCCCGTGTTCCAGCGCCGCGCGCTCGCGTTCGCGTTCCTTGCGTTCGGTGACGTCCTCCTGAAACCCCACCCAGTTCTGCACGGACCCATCGCCATCGGTGAGCGGCGCGATCGTAACGCGGTTCCAGAACTCGGTGCCGTCCTTCCGGTAATTTCGGAGTTCGACCGTCACGGGCTCGACGGTCTCGATCGCCGCCCGCATCGCCGCCACCGGTTCCTCACGGGTGTGTTCGCCCTGGAGGAACCGGCAGTTGTTCCCGACGACCTCCGCGGCGTCGTAGCCGGTGAGCGTCTCGAAGTGGTGGTTGACGTAGATCAGGGGGTTGTCCTCGAGTGCGGGGTCGGCGACCGTGATCCCGATCGGAGCCTCGTCGAGCACCCGGTCTTGCAGCCGGAGTTCGGCCTGACGGGCCCGCCGGTCGGAGAGGTCCCGTACCGTACAGACCAGGTCGCCCCGGTCAGTCAGCGCGAGGACGTGGTCCTCCGGGAAGGTAGTCCCGTCCGCTCGGAGTCCCGTGGTCTCGCCGTGCCAGTAACCGCGCTCTTCGACGGTCGGCAGTATCTCGGTGCGGGTGGTTTCGACTTCGTCGTCGGGGTAGACGAGGGTCCAGTGCTCGCCGAGCAGCTCCTCGGGGTCGTAGCCGTACAGTGCCGCGTACGCCT
>Ga0102935_1000028_pt1 | contig 40895 bp, 45 predicted proteins | sample SalPonR2_A_D2_MG_FD_78508 | JGI IMG/M metagenome (GOLD analysis project Ga0102935, IMG submission 78508) | Salt pond soil microbial communities from South San Francisco under conditions of wetland restoration - Salt Pond MetaG R2_A_D2_MG | ecosystem: Environmental > Aquatic > Marine > Intertidal... | reverse complement strand
TGTTGGTGGCCGCCATCGCAGCCGGCGTGCTGATCAACACTGCGGGCTTCCTGCAAACGCAAGCACAGTCAACTGGCGAAGAGAGTACAGAACAGGTCTCGACGAACATCGTCTTCCTGAGCACGACGGGGACGGTGAACGCAACCGGTGACGGAACCCCAACGGGGATCAGCAAATTCAACACGACGGTACAGTTGGGGCCGGGATCGAGTGCGGTTGATCTCAACACGTCGACCATTTCGATATTCACCGATTCCGGATTCTCGGCTGAATACGATGGCGTAGACGGCAGCCAGCTCACACTTGCCGAACGGTCTACGGATAATACCGTCCTGAGTACCGATTCAGGTGATTCTGAAGCAACCGCAACGCTCAAATTCGAAGTCCCGAATGACACGAACGGTGGCGAATTCGAGGCAGGTACGACAGTCGATATCGTGATCACGACTGCCGAAGGGACGCAGGCCGGAACGAGTTTCATCATCGAAAGTCCGCTCGATCCGCAACTTAACGGCGGCGAGGAAATTCGACTCGATTAAAAATTGTGTTCGAAATATTCACAGACAGTGAGGACCGTGGTCAGGTGGGTATCGGTACCCTGATCGTGTTCATTGCCCTCGTGTTAGTGGCCGCTATCGCAGCCGGCGTGCTGATCAACACCGCGGGCTTCCTGCAAACGCAAGCACAGAGTACTGGCGAAGAATCAACGGATCAGGTCTCAACGAACCTTGTCTTCCTCAGCGCGACCGGTAATGTGAGTGCACCTAGCGGTGAACCGACGGGTGTTCGCAACGTCACGACCACGGTTCAGTTGGGTCCTGGTTCGAGTGCGGTTGATCTCAACACGTCGACCATTTCGGTATTCACCGATTCCGGATTCTCGGCAGAACTGGATGGGACTGATGAAACTGGTATTTCGCTCGAAAATCGGAATTCAGGAGACACCGTTCTGAGTACGGATTCGAGTGACTCGGAAGCGACCGCAACGCTCGTGTTCGATGTATCGGATCTGTCAACTGATGGTCAAACTGAATTCAAAGCAGGGACAACCGTTGACATCGTGATCACGACTGCTGATGGCACTCAGGCGGAAAGTAGCTGCATCATCGAACAGCCACTCGATCCGCAACTCTCCGACGGCGACGAGATCCGACTCGACTAACTCGAATCGACTCCTCGCCGATTCTCTTATTTATCAAGTCCGATAGCCGCAGCACTCACTATCAGATTCGACGGCTGAAACACTTCTCCTAATTATACGACTAAGCGCCGTCCGTACGAACAAGAATGAGACGACGCACCTTCGTCACGGGAACAGCCACGGCCGCAGTATTCGGCCTGGCCGGCTGTCTCGGCGGCGAGAAAGAAAAGACACGAACCGACGACGAGCATGTCGAAGCGCTCCGAACAGAAATCGAGGACCGCGACATCGAAGTAATCAGTATCGAACTCGACGAGGCGATCGTCACGGTCGAGCACGGCACCCAGGGCGAGCCGAACGACGCGGTCGCGAACGTCGCGATGGCGTTCGTCGAGCGGATCGCCGAGGAGTGGGACGTCGACCGACTCGACGGATACCTCCGCGACGAGCTCGGCAACGACTGGGCGTGGCACGCCGAGGCCGAGTGGGCCGAAGCGTACGCCGAGGGCGAGATCGGTCCCGAGGAGTACGGCGAGCGGCTCAGAGGGACACTCTCGCGGGTGCTCGACGTCGAAGAGTAACGGCTTCTGTAGGTGAGCTGTTTTCGGCGATCCGAAGCGGATGAATCACGGCTAGTTTCGGGGGCTGAAACGGACTGCCGGCTTTAGTGGGTGACGGAGGTAGCTACGAGCAGGAGCGAATTCGACGACTGGGTCGTATGGACGCCGCTTTCGAGCGTCCGAAAACGGCCGAAAGTACCCGAGATGATAGCCGACGACAGCAGCCGACGACAGGGCGGGGCAAGAGCCACCACGAGCGATATTGCTCCCCATCAGATGCCGGAGGTGCCCCAGCATGGGATTTAGCGTCAGTGGCTCGGCTGCGATCGTTTTTATCGGGCTGATCGTCGCTGCGGGGATCGCTATCCCTTCCGTCGTCGGCAGTTTTGGATCGATGGCCAGCGCGCAGGGCCAACAGACCGACCGGGGCGTCGAAACGCTGAACACCGATATCGAAATTCACAACACGACCTACAACGCGACGGACGACGAACTCGACGTCCGGCTGGCGAACACGGGAAGCAAGACTCTCTCGGTCAACAAGACGAGCACGTTGATCGACGGGACGATCCCGCCGGCGGGGGACGTCACGACTGACGTTGAGGGGAATACGAACGCGGACCTGTGGCTCCCCGGGGAGACGCTCAACGTCACCGTCAGCAACGTCAGCCCCGAGCCGGACCGCGTGAAGATCGTCACCGAAAACGGAATCGCCGAAACGGCGGAGGTCGGGGGCTGAGATGAGTGGGGTTTCGGCTTCCACGCTGATTATTTTCATCGCGAGTATCCTCGTCGCGGCCGGGGTCGCCGGGACCCTCGTGACGACGGTCGGAGAGATATCGACGTCGGCGGAGACGAAGGGCGATGCGGTCACTGAATCGATCGATTCCGACATCGAGTTGCTCAACGACGGCGGTGGCACTGACTTCTACACCGAGTCGAACGGAAAGGCGAACATAACGGTCTACGTCAGAAACACTGGGACAACGACGTTAAGTGAGGATCCGGACGAGCTCGACGTCCTCGTCAATGGACTGTTCGTCCAGAACAGTAACCTGAACATCACGTCGATGAACCGCGACAACGGACAGGCGTGGGCCCCGGACGAGGTAATCGAGATCCAGGTCACGATCGACGAACAACTCAGCGGCAGCGGGAACCGCCTTACCGTGTCGACAAAAGGAGCTGAACGATCACTGGAGTTCAACGCCGATGTGTGACCCAACGAGACAAACGAACACGACGTGGGGTGTGCGACGATGAGCGGCGTGTCTGCCTCCCATCTAGTCATTTTCGTCGCGAGCATCGTCGTCGCGGCCGGTGTCGCCGGGACCCTCGTGACGCAGGTCGACCGCGTTAGCCAGTCGATCACCGAACAGAGCGAAGGGGTCGAAGAGCAGATCGACACCGACATACAGATCATAAGCGACACCGGCAACAGCGGATCGATCTACGACAGCGGGACCGGAAATCTCACGCTTTACCTCAAAAATACCGGCGACAGCGATCTAGAGCCGATCCCGGACGAAACTGACGTGCTCGTCGAAGGACGATTTAAATCCCCGGCGGCCGTAACCCGTGTCGACGGCGGCGACGAAACCGTCTGGCCGCCCGGATCGGTCGTCAAGGTGACCGTCGAAAACGTCAATATCGACGGCCCGACCCGCGTGACGGTCGCCGTCAAGGGGAACGAGGACACGATCCGATTCCGCGCGTGAACACAGATCCATGACCGAAGACATACCCGACGATCGCGACCCCGACGATGACTACGTCGATCCGGACGTGCCGACGGACCCGAATGCGGCCGACGAAGGCGGCGGCGTCCTCTCTCCTGAAGAGCTCGATATTTCGGACAGCGAGTACGTCGAATCGCTCGACGATGAAGGCCGATACGTCGTCTCGCCCGGCGGTGGACCGCCAAACGTCCCGGATTCGACGTCGGAAGAGAACACTGGCAACCGTGGCGAGGACCGGTCCCAGCGAGCCGAGCCAGCAAACTCAGACGCCGGGAGCGGACATCGAGAGCCACGAGATACGATCCGGAGTCCCGAATCGGCTCGGACGCTGCTCATAGACGAGTTGGAGCGTTCGAACGCCCGCTATGGGATCGATATCGTCGCCCGTTTCGACGGCAATACCGCCCGTCATCGGGCAGCCTCTGATGACGTGATCGCTACCTTCGAGAACCTCGTTCTGTGGTACGCCCGACACGTTACCGACGGAACGCCGGCCGACGAGGTTATCGAAATTTTACTTAGAGAGGCAAGCTTCGTCGAAACAGAGACGCCGAACCTCGCGAAACTCCTCAAAACACACGACCTCGATCGATCGGACTCGATTGCGGATCTCGTGGCGGCGATCCGCGACGAGAGCGGCCGGAACTGATTCGATCGCTCGATTTGCCGTCTGTTTCGAACGCTGAGTGTGCGGCAAGGTTCACATACTGACTGCAAGAACATTCGGTAGAGATGGATGTCCTGATCGCGGACGACTCCGAGTTCATGCGCAGCCTCCTCCGGGAGATCCTCGAGGGCGAATACGAGATCGTCGACGAAGCCGAGAACGGCGTCGAGGCAATCGAGTTGTACAACGAATACGATCCCGACCTCGTGATGATGGATATCGTGATGCCGATCAGAGACGGGATCGAGGCCACCGACGAAATCACCGATACGGATCCCAACGCGAAAGTCATCATGTGTACAAGCGTCGGTCAAGAGCAGAAAATGAAAAGCGCCATCCAGGCGGGGGCAGAGGGGTACATCACGAAGCCGTTCCAGAAACCCAGCGTCCTCGATGAGATCGAGAACGTGGTGGCTGGATAGGGATGCAGATCGATATTGACTCGCTTGAAACTTATAACGCGCTCGCACGCGACGGCGCACAGTCAGCCGCTGCATCGTTGTCACAACTGACCGGGATCGATACCCACGTTGAGGTGACGAACGTCTCGCTGATGACACCCTCCGATCTCGAGTTTGAGTACGTCGGCGGGGAGTTTTCGGGCGTTCGAATCGAACTCGGCGATGCGCTCGACGGCGAGACCTTGCTGACCTTCGACGAGGAAGCCCGCGACGTCATCGCCGAGACGCTCGCCCCTGATGGAACCGAGCGACTCCAAGAGAGTTCGATCAAGGAGGTCGGCAACATCATGACGAGCGGTTTTATCGACGGGTGGGCAGACCACCTCGAAACGACGATCGACATCTCGCCACCGACGTTTCTTTCGGGGTCGGGAACCGACGTGCTGGCTGCGTCGGCCGCCGCCGAAGACGAGCAGGTGTTCGTCTTCCGAAGCCGGGTCGAATCGGCAGCCGAGGCGATCGATTTCCATATCCTGTTCGTCCCCGAGCGCGACAGCCTCATCGAGGCCCTCGGCCCGACCGGCGAGGAGAGCATCTCCTTCGAGAAACTGGAGGTGTTCAACGAGATGACCAAACACGGCGCCGAACAGGCCGCCGAGAACATCACGACGATGACGGGACTCGAGACGGACGTCGAGGTCAACCGCATGAGCTTCGTTCCGATCGACGACGTGCCGGCCGCGGTCGGCGATAGGCGTTACATCGGGACGGTAATGGAGTTCACCGGCAAGCCGAGTGGCTATCTCGTTATCCTGTTCGATCACCCCTCCGCCGAGGCCATCGTCGACGCTTTGGTGCCGATGGAGACGGACGGCAACTGGTCGGAGATGGAACAAAGCGCGGTCAAAGAACTCGGCAATATCATGACGAGCGGCTTCATCGACGGTTGGGCCAACGTCTTAGAGAGTTCGATCGATCACTCGCCACCGGAGTTCGTCTCCGATATGGGCTCGTCTATCATGAGCCCGATCGTCGGCCGGATGGCACGGACCCAGGAACATGCCTTTCTGCTCGATTCGATGATCCGCACTGACGACGACGGCACGTTTCACTGTGAAATACTCGCACTGCCCGACGAATCGGAACTCCGAGAGGTGTTGCAGGACTTGCTGGTCGAGCGGGCCGATAGGACACACGTGGACCCGAGCGAGGTGTTCTGAGACGTGGCGAGGCTCGTCGAGGGACGAGCCGGTCTTACCGATCGAGTCAAGATCTCGATAGCCGACTACGCGGTCGCCACCGAGGGGCTGTTGACGACGAGCGGGCTCGGTTCGTGTCTCGGGGTGGTGATTTTCGATCCGAACACCGGCGTTAGCGGACTCGTCCATCCCATGTTGCCCAGCCAAGACGAGGGGGGATCACGGCCACCCGAGCGGTTCGTCGACTCGGGAATCGATCTTCTCGTCGACGAGCTGCTCGCGGCGGGTGCCGACAAATCGGCGTTACGGGCGAAGCTAACCGGTGGCGCAGCGGTCGTCGATTTCGGAACGGATGGCGAATCGATCGGCGACCGAAACATCGCGACTGCCCGTGAAACGCTTTCGTCTCTGGGAATCGAGATCGTCGGCGAGGAGGTCGGCGGCGACTGCGGACGCACTGTTCACGTCGACGCCGAAACGGGGACGGTCACGGTTAAGCGAACGGACGGCGTCGAAACAGAGCTGTAGGTTCCCCAGAAGTCCGTCTCGGATCCTCGGACGTTCACTTTCACTTTCACTCCGGGGATGGCCGACCGTTTTGTGCCTCTCGATACAACTGTCTTCTATGTCAGTCGAATCCATCCGACAGGACGAGGGGCCGACCCGGGCGCGTGTCCTCGAAGTCGGTGAGCTACCGGCCGCGGAAGTCCGACGATACGCCCGCGGGGCCGGTGAGATCTACTTTGAGCGTCGGGGCGGACGAACGTTCCTCGTCGCAGACCGATAGCCCGACGGCCAACTGTTTTGCGCCTCGACGCGGGAGTAACGACCGTGCAGGCAGTCGTTCCAGCCGCCGGGCGTGGCTCACGTCTCCGGCCAATGACAGACGATCGACCGAAGGCTCTCGTCGATGTCGCCGGCCAGCCGCTTTTGTCACACGTTTTCCACACACTCCCATCGGGTGTGGATCAGTACGTCGTCGTGGTCGGCTATCTCGGCGACCAGATCCGCGAGCACTTCGGAAGCGAGTATCAAAACACGCCGATCACGTACGTCGAACAGCCGAGCCGTGATGGGCTTGCGGACGCCGTCGGACGCACGGCGTCGGTCATCGACGACGATTTCGTACAGCTCAATGGTGACAACGTCCTTCATGCAAACGTTGCTGAAACGGTTCACACTCACCGAAAACGAGACGCCGATGCGACGTTGCTCGTCGAGCGCGTCTCGCGTGAGCGCGCGAAGCGCGGTGGCGTGCTCACGCTCGAAAACGGGACTCCCACGGGTGTCGTAGAAAAACCGATCGACCCGCCGTCACGGCTCGCGGTAACGGGCTGTTTCGCCTTTTCGCCCAGGATTTTCGATGCGATAGCGGCGATACAGCCCGCAGAGCGTGGCGAGTACGAACTTTCTGACGCGGTCACGTATCTCTTCGAGAACGGCGGCCGACTCGAGACGGTTCATCTCGACGGGTGGCGAGTGAACGTCAACACCGAGGCGGACGTGGCTCGCGCCGAGCGACGGCTGGCCGACGAGCAATCGTCCACATAACGGCCGACTAATCGAGCCGCTCGGAGCCTGCCATGTGGCGACGGGAGAGCTCGACGTAACGGTCGCCGGCCTCCGTCCAGTGTGTGTCGTCGATATCTTTGATCTTTGCTGCCGGCGACCCGGCGTACAGTGTGCCCACTTCTACGTCGGTCCCCTCGGTGACGAGACTGTTGGCACCGACCACAGCTTTTTCTCCGACGACGGACTGATCGAGTACGGTCGCGCTCATTCCGACGAGTGCGCGCTCTTCGACCGTCGCAGCGTGAACGATCGCGGTGTGTCCGACAGTAGCGTATGGCCCGATCTCGACCCCCTCGTGAAGCACGGCGTTGTCCTGAACGTTCGCCCCCTCCGCGAGCGTAATGTTGCCGTGATCGCCGCGTAAGGTTACGTTCGGCCAGACGCTCGCGTCCGGCCCGATCGTTACGTCGCCGATGACGACCGCTGTGGGATCGACGTATGCGCTCTCGTGAACCTCTGGCTCCGCCCCCTCGAAACTGCGTATCATACGTCGTTTCTCGGTGGACGGAATGTAAACACTGACGCTATGCTTTTCGAGCACTTCCTTGAGCCGTCGGGGTATCGATACGCTTCACTAGCGGTCTCCTCCCTCAATCGCCGGTTTCGCTTCGGTTCGCGGCGTCTTGGCGTTGCCAAACTGTGAAATCGTACTTTTCGTGGCCGTTTGCGCCCCTCGTTTCTGAACGGGTGCACTCATTTCCACCGACGGACAGCCAGGTTTAAATACTTCGAGCGTCCTTGATCGAATTGCAATGACACAGCACGAGGATACGTCGGCTTCGCCGGCGGATCGAGTTCTTCCAGGGCACACTAGATAGTACCTCAGAAATTAGTGAGGCCCGAATTTTCGATACGACGCTGCGCGACGGCGAACAATCCCCACGAACCTCGTTCTCCTACGAGGACAAACGAGAGATCGCATCGATCCTCGATGACATGGGAACCCACGTCATCGAAGCCGGCTTCCCGGTGAACTCCGAGACGGAGTTCGAGGCGGTCCGGGATATCGCCGATGCGGCGTCGAAGTCCACTGTCTGTGGACTCGCCCGCGTGGTCGACAAAGATATCGAATCCGCGCTGGACTCCGGTGTCGACATGGTGCACGTGTTCGCATCCACCAGTGACGTCCAACTGCAGGATTCGATGCATGCGACGCGCCAAGAGGCGCTCGAACGGTCCGTCGAGGCCGTCGAACGCGTCAAAGACGCCGGCGTCACCTGCATGTTCTCGCCGATGGACGCCACGCGCACTGACGAACAGTTCCTGATTGATATCATCGAAGCCGTCTCCGGAGTGGGGGTCGACTGGATAAACATCCCCGACACGGTCGGCGTCGCGACGCCACGACGGTTCTACGACATGATCGAGACCGTCTGCTCGCATACGGACGCCGAAGTCGATGTCCACACCCACGACGACTTCGGGCTGGCAGCCGCCAACGCCCTTTCGGGCTATGAGGCCGGGGCCACCCAGTCACAGGTGTCGGTCAACGGAATCGGTGAACGCGCCGGCAACGCGGCCTACGAAGAGGTCGTCATGGCGCTGGAATCGCTCTACGACGTCGATACCGGCATCGATACGACGCGAATTACCGAACTGTCCCGGATCATCGAAGAAAAAAGCGGTATCACGACGCCGGCGAACAAACCGGTCGTGGGCGACAACGCCTTCTCCCACGAGTCCGGGATCCACGCGGCCGGCGTCATCGAAAACGCCGACACGTTCGAACCTGGCGTGATGACTCCCGAGATGGTCGGTGCAACGCGGGAGCTGGTTCTGGGCAAACACACCGGAACTCACTCCGTCAGAGAGCGACTTGAGGACGCCGGTTTCGACCCGACCGACGCCGAGGTCCGCGAGGTGACTCGCATGGTCAAGGACCGCGGGGCCCAACAAGAGCAGATCACCTTCGAGCGGCTCAAGGAGTTCGCCCGCGACGTGGGCGTCAAACGCGAGGAGGTCCGGATCTGAGGATGTCCGTGTCGGTCGCTTGCCCTTGGGTACAGCGGCCGGTAAGCCTACACTACGGGCTAACTTTCGGGCGTGGAACGCGGAATGTTTATAATGATTCACGATACAGTATCCCTCGTGATGACGGACGCGGTCGCCGAGAGGGTATCGCTGTCGGGCTCCCTCAGCGTCGCGTCCAGTCGTGTAGGGGCCTAGCCCCGACACGACAACATTCTCTCCACGTGCGGTTCGTATCGGACAGAGAACGGCCTACAGCTGGAACAATGCATACGCGAGACACCAATCGACAGTATCGAACGGAACAGAGATCATGAGCGGGGAACAAGCACAGACACCACAGGACGCGGAAACGGGTAGCGGCAGAAAAGAGATCGAGAACGGGGCTGATTCGGTCGTTCGTGCCCTTGAGAACGCGGGGGTCGAACACCTCTTCGGCATCCAGGGTGGCGCGATCATGCCGGTTTACGACGCGCTGTACGACTCGGAGATGCGCCATATCACGATGGCCCACGAACAGGGCGCGGTCCACGCGGCCGACGCGTATGGGCTCGTCACTGGCGACCCGGGCGTCTGTATGGCGACCTCCGGGCCGGGGGCGACAAATCTCGTCACCGGGATCGCCGACGCCAACATGGATTCGGACCCAGTCATCGCCCTGACAGGGCAGGTCCCGACCGACGTCGTGGGCAACGACGCCTTTCAGGAAACGGACACGGTCGGTATCACGAGCCCGATCACGAAGGCGAGCACGTTCGCTGACGATCCGGACTCGGTCGGAACGGACGTCGGGCAGGCGTTCGCGCTCGCAAAGAACGGCCGGCAGGGACCGACGCTCGTCGATCTGCCGAAGGACGTGACCAAAGGCGAAACGGAGACCGATCCCGGCGACCCCACGCTGCCGGAGACCTACGATCCCCCGGAGACGGCTGATTCGGAAGCCGTCTCCGAGGCTGCCGCTGCGCTCCGCGGCGCCGAACGGCCGGTCATCCTCGCCGGCGGTGGCGTGATCAAAGCCGAGGCCAGCGACGAACTCCGATCGTTCGCAAAGGAACACGAGATTCCAGTCGTCACGACGATGCCGGGGACCGGTGCCTTCCCGGAAGACCACGAACTCTCGCTCGAGATCGTCGGCATGCACGGTACCGGTTACGGCAATATGGCGATCACGGTGACCGACTGCCTGCTCGCAGTCGGAACCCGGTTTGACGACCGGCTGACGGGCGGCGTCGAGACGTTCGCGCCCGATGCCGAAATAATCCACATCGATATCGATCCGGCCGAAGTCTCGAAGAACATTGAGGCTGACCACGCGCTCATCGGTGATGCGAAGGCGGTGCTCGATCAGTTCGCGGACGCGATGGTCGGGTCGCCGTCGACCGAGTCGTGGCTCGAACAGTGTGCGGCCTGGAAAGACGAGTACTCGATGGACTACGCGGCGCCGGAAGACGACCCGGTCAAACCGCAGTACGTCGTCGAGCGATTCGACGCGGCGACCGACGACGACACCATCGTCACGGCCGGCGTCGGCCAACACCAGATGTGGGCCTGGCAGTACTGGACCTGGACACAGCCCAGAACGTGGGTCACCTCTCACGGGCTCGGAGCGATGGGGTACGGGCTGCCGTCGGCCATCGGCGCGAAACTCGCAGCCCCCGACCAGGACGTCGTCTGTTTCGACGGCGACGGCTCCTTCTTGATGACGTGTCAGGAGCTCTCCGTGGCCGTCCGCGAGGACCTCGATATTACGGTCGTCGTGCTCAACAACGAGGCGATCGGGATGGTCTGTCAGTGGCAGGACGTCTTCTACCGGGAGCGGCACATGGCCTCTGATTATCCCTGGGTGCCCGAATTCGATACCCTCGCGGAGGCGTTCGGCGCTCGCGGGTTCCGGATCGATACCGACGACGAGGTCGACGATGTCATCGAGGACGCGCTCGATTACGACGGTCCGAGTGTCGTCGATGTCCATATCGACCCCGACGAGAAAGTCTTCCCGATGGTGCCGGGCGGCGGCGACAACGGGCTGTTCGCGCTGACGGAGGACCAGCTATGAGCCGGCGACAGGAAATCCAGCGGGAAGGGCTTGAGGGCCCACCGCCGGAGGAACGGAAACGTCCGATCGGGCGGCGCAACTCCCAGGGGATCCGGATAGATCCCGAAGTCGAAGCCGAACCGGAGCCCCGCCGGACGACGATTTCCGCCTACGTCGAGAACGAGCCAGGCGTCCTCGCCCGCGTGTCCGGGCTGTTCCACCGGCGACAGTTCAACATCGAATCCCTGACCGTCGGCCCGACACAAAACGAGGGCTACTCCCGGATCACCCTCGTCGTTGAGGAGCCCGATCCCGGGATCGACCAGATCCAAAAGCAACTGGAAAAGCTCATTCCGGTCATCCACGTCCGGGAACTGGATCAGAACCCGGTCGCCCGTGAACTCGTCATCCTGAAGGTAGACGGTGACGAACCGGATAAGGTACAGGCCATCACCGAGATGTACGACGGCGAAGCGCTCGACGCCGGTCCGCGGACGGTGACCGTCCAGATCACCGGCTCCGAGGAAAAGATCGACGACGCGATCGACGCGTTCACGCAGTTCAACATCCGGGAGATCGCCAGGACCGGACAGGCAGCCCTCGCACGCGGCGAAGAAGAGACTGCGCGGGTCGAAGAGCGACACACCTAATCGACAGACAATGACGGAAGACACAACCATCTACTACGACGACGACGCGGACAGCACCGTACTCGACGACAAGACTGTAGCCGTTCTCGGTTATGGGAGTCAGGGCCACGCCCATGCGTTGAACCTCGACGATTCAGGGGTCGAGGTCGTCGTGGGGCTCCGCGAGGACTCGTCCTCGTGGGACGCCGCCGAGTCCGACGGCCTCGACGTGACGACGCCACGGGACGCAGCCGAACAGGGCGACATCGTGAGCGTACTGGTCCCCGATACGGTTCAGCCGGATCTCTACGAGAACATCCATGACGTGATCACGGAGGGCGACGTCCTGCAGTTCGCCCACGGCTTCAACATCCACTACGGACAGATCGAACCCAAGGAGGGGGTCGACGTCACGATGATCGCCCCGAAATCACCGGGCCATCTCGTCCGACGGAACTACGTGGACGGTGAGGGAACGCCCGGACTGTTCGCCGTCTACCGGAACGCGACGGGCGAAGCCGAGAAGATCGCACTCGCCTACGCAAAGGGGATCGGCTGTACTCGGGCCGGCGTCATCGAGACGACGTTCCGCGAGGAGACCGAATCCGATATCTTCGGCGAACAGGCGGTCCTCTGTGGCGGCGTCACCGAACTCGTCAAGGCCGGCTACGAGACGCTCGTCGAGAACGGCTACAGCCGCGAAATGGCTTACTTCGAGTGTCTGAACGAACTGAAACTCATCGTCGATCTGATGTACGAGGGCGGGAACATGGAGATGTGGAACTCGGTCTCCGATACCGCCGAATACGGCGGCTTGACCCGCGGCGACGACGTGATCGACGAGCAGGTTCGTGAGAACATGGAGGAGGTCCTCGAAGGCGTCCAGGACGGGACTTTCGCTCGTGAGTGGATCTCGGAAAACCAAGCCAACCGACCGAGCTACAAACAGCTCCGAGAAGCCGAACAGAACCACGACATTGAGGACGTCGGCGAGGACCTGCGTTCCTTGTTTGCGTGGGGTGAGGAGTGATCGGACGATGACTGACGACCGACGATCGCTCGGCGAGATGGACCACACGAACCCCTACACGGATCGGGTGTTCGGCGAGACACAGACCTACGGCCGCGGGAAGACGATCGCCGCCGATGGCGGTGAAGCCGACCAGACGCCCGAGGAGGAAGCGGAAACGCTCGGCGACCTCGAACACACCGCCCCCGAAGGCGGGGACGGCTCCCAGCGTACGTTCGATCGAGGTGACGAGTCATGAGTGAGGGCACGCTGTACGACAATGTCTGGGACAGACACAAAGTGACGACACTCCCGAACGGACAGGATCAGCTGTTCATCGGGCTGCATCTCATCCACGAAGTGACGAGTCCACAGGCCTTCGGGATGCTCCGCGAGCGCGGCCTTGATCTCGCCCGTCCGGATCTGACGCATGCGACCGTCGATCACATTGTCCCGACGGACGACCTGGACCGGCCCTTCGAGAACGACGCGGCCGAGGAGATGTACGCCGAACTCGAGCGGAACCTCGAGGGCGTAGACATCGACTTCGACGACCCTTCGAGCGGCAACCAGGGGATCGTCCACGTCATCGGGCCCGAACAGGGGCTCACCCAACCGGGGAAGACAATCGTCTGTGGTGACAGCCACACCTCGACTCACGGCGCCTTCGGTGCCTTGGCGTTCGGGATCGGAACCTCACAGATCCGGGACGTGTTCGCGACCCAGACGGTCGCCATGGAAAAAAAGAACGTCCGGAAGATCGAGGTGACCGGCGAACTCGGTGACGACGTCACCGCGAAAGACGTCATTCTGACGATTATCCGACGGCTCGGAACCGACGGCGGCGTCGGCTACGTCTATGAGTACGCCGGCGAAGCGATCGAAAGCCTCGATATGGAAGGCCGGATGTCGATCTGTAACATGTCGATCGAGGGAGGCGCGCGGGCCGGCTACGTGAACCCCGACGAGACGACCTACGAGTGGCTGAAACAGACCGACGAGTTTGAAGACGACCACGAACGCTTCGAGGAACTGAAACCCTACTGGGAGTCGATCAGTTCTGACCCCGACGCCGAGTACGACGATGTCGTGACGATCGACTGCTCTGCGATCGAACCGACCGTCACGTGGGGGACCACCCCCGGTCAGGGCATCGGCATCTCCGAAGCGATCCCAGAGCCCGAATCGCTCCCCGCGGACAAACAGGAAACTGCTCGGCGGGCGCAAAAACACATGGGCGTCGAACCCGGCGAAACGATGGACGGCTACGGTATCGACGTCGCGTTCCTCGGCTCCTGTACGAACGCCAGACTGTCGGATCTCCGGGCCGGCGCGGAAATCGTCAAGGGCCGACAGGTCGACGACTCCGTGCGTGCGATGGTCGTCCCGGGCAGCCAGCGCGTCAAAGCGGCTGCCGAAGACGAGGGACTCGACGAGGTGTTCACCGAGGCCGGCTTCGAGTGGCGCAATCCGGGCTGTTCGATGTGTCTCGGAATGAACGACGACCAACTCGTCGGTGACGAGGCCTGTGCTTCCTCATCGAATCGTAACTTCGTCGGCCGGCAGGGCTCGAAGGACGGCCGGACCGTCCTGATGAGCCCGAAGATGGTCGCCGCGGCCGCCATCGCGGGTGAGGTGACGGACGTCCGTGACCTACCGAAAGCCGAGGTGAAAGCATGAGCGACGAGAAGGAGATTCCGACCGTCACGCACGTCGAGGGCAGCGGGCTCCCGATCAGAGGCAACGATATCGATACCGACCAGATCATCCCCGCCCGGTTCCTGAAACTCGTCACCTTCGACGGACTCGGCGAGTTCGCGTTCTTCGATCAACGGTTCGACGACGAGGACAACCCGAAAGAGCACCCGTTCAACGAGGACCGCTTCCAGGACTCGAACGTACTGGTCGTCAACGCCAACTTCGGCTGTGGCTCATCGCGCGAACACGCGCCGCAGGCGCTCAAGCGGTGGGGAATCGACGCCATCGTCGGCGAATCCTTCGCGGAAATCTTCGCGGGCAACTGTCTTGCGCTCGGTATCCCGACGGTCACCGCCGACACCGAAACGATCGAGACGCTGCAGGCGTGGGTCGACGAGAACCCCGATGGAACGATCGAAATCGACGTCGCCGAAGAAACCGTCAGCTACGACGACGAGACGATCGACGCCAACGTCGACGAGGCCCAGCGGAAGGCCCTCGTCGACGGGATCTGGGACACGACCGCGCTAATGAAATCCAATGCGGACGCGATCGAAGCGACGGCCGATTCGCTGCCGTACATCGACGATTCGTCCTTCCAGACCGGACGGGCCGACGACTGAAATCGCCGTCGACGCTCTTTTGCGCTGTCAGTTTCCGGAGAACTCAGACAGCACCTCGGAACCCTTGTCGATCGGGTCAGACAGCTACTCTTCGGCTTCGGCCGCTGCAGCCCGAACCTCGTGCCACCGTCCTTCGGACTCGAGGTGGGTCTGAAGCGTCTCGGCGTACGCCGCAACGAGCGCTTCGGCGTCTTCGACTTTCTGTTCGTCGACCCCACCGCCGCTTCCGCCCCCGCCCAGTCCGAGGGCATCACGGAGTGATCCGAAAATGCCGCTGCCGGAGTCTGAGCCCTGTTGTGGAGCCCCCATCGGCCCCATCTCCGCGATGTTTTCGAGTTCGGGCATTACTGACGACAGCTGTGAGGTGTCGGCGACGAGTTCGGCGTTCGCCTCGTCTTTTGCGTTTTCGATCTCGAATGACGCTGCCGTCATAATGAGGCCCCATTCCTGTCGGGAAAACTGCGAGTTGTCGACCTGCGAGGAAAACTCGTTGTCAACCGTCATCCGATCGCCCACGATCATGTCTTGCCAGTCAGTCATAGCCTCGAATATGGGCTCGGTGCTCTTATATCGTGGCGAAACACACCCGTTTCGGGTGGTCCAACAGATGCGCACACGATCCGAAGTTCGACAGCAGCGCCGCCGCTTGCGAGGGCTTGGAAAATGTCCGATGCCGGTTGAGCGACCTGTCCGGCTTCCCTCAGAACGCGTCTGGCGTGAATTCGATTTCCGCTTGGAGGGACTCCTTGACTGCGGCGTGGACGTGACAGATCTCCTCACCGAGTTCGATGACGTCGGCTACCTCGTCGGCATCGAGATCGGCCTCGACGTGGAGGTGAAACCGGATCGCAGCGAGGTCGTCGCTGTCGTCGAGATCGGCTTCGGCCTCCGTCTCGATCTTCCCGAGATCGATGTCCAACTGTCGGTTCGCCCCCGCCCGACACGCAAACGAGAAACACGAGGCGTAGTCGGCGACCAGCACCTCGTTCGGCGTCGGCCCGTCGGATCCCGTCGCGTCGATGCTAAGTTCGAAATCGCCAGCCCGGCTCAGCGCGTGGTACTTTGCGTCGTTGACGGTAACTGTCTCTATATCTGGCATAACGCTTCGAACCACTCGGCGTACGTACAAAAAAGATAGGGCGTATACCGCCTCCCCGGTCTCGCTATTCGAGCGTGAACGACTCGTCGCCCTCGAGAATGACTGCTTCGGCCGGCGCGCCGGTTGCCTCGAGTTCGCGCTCGAAGGTTTCGGTGTCGATCTCGATCGGCGGGAAGGTGTCGTAATGCATCGGTGCGGCGTAGTCCGCTCCGACCCAGTCGGCCGCGACCGCGGCCTGTGAGGGGCCCATAGTGAAGTGATCGCCGGCCGGCAGCGCGGCGAAGTCAGGCTCTAGGAACGGCCCGATGACTTCCCGCATCTCCACCATGAGGCCCGTATCGCCGGCATGGTAGAACGCCGTGCTGTCGGGGTCCGCCTCCTGGGTGGGCTTGGCGTCCGAGACGACGAATCCGGTCGGCATTCCGGCGGAGTATTCGTAGTCGGACTCGATCCCGTTCGAGTGATCAGCCCGAACCATCGTCACCCAGGCGTCACCGCACTCGGCGGTGCCACCGATGTTCATACCCATGCCGGCGATGGCGTTCTCGAGGCCGAAGTTGTCGGCGGCGTAGTCCGAAAGTTCCGGCGTTGCGACGACGGTCGCGTCGGGGAACTCGCCGGCGTCGGCGACGTGATCGAAGTGACCGTGCGTCAAGAGAACGTAGTCGGGATCGACGTCGGCCGGTTCCAGATCCGTTTTCGGGTTCTCGAAGAACGGATCGATGAGCAGATCGGTACTGTCGACCGAAACGTGCCACGTCGAGTGGCCGTGCCAGGTGAGTTCCATAGCGGGCAAAGGTACTCGGCACACCGTCTTAATTGTGGGTGCCGACACGCGGTCGGGTCGGTCGATCTAGAGGATCGGTTCCGGCGTTCCGAGCACCCCGGAGACGATCAACAACCCGACCGCAAGCAAAGCACCCAGGCGGTAGAACGGTCTGGCCTTCCGCGCCGGTTCGCGGATCTTGTCGTTTTCGATCCCGCGACTCGCTTTCGCGCTGCCGATTTCGATCACGGCAGCGAGCCCCAGCCAGAGCGTCAACATCGCCACAACGAGATAGCCGCTGGTCGTTCCGGTTAGCGTGCCGATGGTGTACTGAGTCCCAGCCAGGTGACCGCCGGTCACGAACGAAAAAAGCGCACTGATGCGTGTCACCCACTGGAGCTTCGAGACGACAGTACCGAACGCTGCCGGCGAGAGAGCGCCGTTCATCGCGAGCGGCAACACCGCGGCGACGACAAAGAGCACGGAGCCCGCCCACAGCGCCGCGAACGCGGTGTGGACCGTGTACATCACAGTATCCAAGACCATACCCACACCGCGTCCGGGACGAACTTATAAGCTCCCCACACCGTCGTCGGCAATTCATATATACCGAGCCACACACCGGCAGGTATGGATCTCCGAACGGCCTTCGAACCGGAAGCCGTCACGTCGGTCGTCGGTGCCGGCGGGAAGAAATCGACGCTCTATGCGCTCGCCGCGGAACTGAACCGGGCCGTCGTTACCGCGACGGTTCGGATTCCGCCCTTCGAGGACCGAGTCGAACGGCTCGAACTGACCGAGACGCCGGCCGGGACAGTCCCGGACAACGAACGCTGGCCGCTCGGTGTCGTCCCTGGACGCGACGGTAACCGGGATCGATATCTCGGCTACGACACCGAACGGATAGACGACCTCGCGGCGGCGACCGAGGCCCCAATACTGGTCAAAGCTGACGGGGCGCGAACGAGATGGCTCAAAGCGCCCGCGTCTGACGAACCGCAGGTGCCGGCTACATCGGATCTCGTCGTCCCGGTCGCCAGCGTCAGAGCCGTCGGCAAGCCGATCGACGACGAACACGTCCATCGGCCCGAGCGCGTGGCGTCGCTTCTTGACCGACCGGTCGGTAGCCAGATCCGCCCGACAGACATCGTGCGCGTCCTGCGGGACGAACGCGGTGGGCTGAAGCGCATCCCCGACAGTGCCCGTGTCGTGCCACTTCTGAACATGGTTGACGACGATGAACTCGAATCGGTTGCCGAAGCGATGGCCGTTGATCTCCTCGTCGACGAACGGATCGATCGCGTCGTATTGGGCCGGATGGATCGCGGTGAAGCCCTCGCAGTCATCGCGTAATCACTGTAGGTGTTCGGTCGCCCACTGGACATCAGCCGGCGTGTCGACGCCCTCGAAGCTATCGAGCGAGCCGTGTGCCCGAAGCTCATCGCGTGCGACGACCACCCAGTCGAGCGAGGAGAGCGGATCGAGAATCCGGGGATGTGGCGTCTCGAGGGCACGCTCGCACGACTCCACCATCGGGGCCGCCCTGTAGACGGCATGGAGCGGCTCGAACCACTCGCTGGGTCGCGGGACGGCAGCGTCGTGACCGCTCGCTTGCTCGATGAGATACGACAAAAGAGCCGGGTCCAGAAGGGGCATATCGACGGCGACGACGGCTGCATACTCGGTTTCGACGGCTTCGAGTCCCGTTTTGATGCCGGCGACTGGCCCCCGATCCGGCTCCGGGTCGATCGCGAACCGCGGTTCGAGTCCCGAGAGTGCGGTCTCGATCGCGCCCCGCTGGTCGCTCCGGCAGTTCACGATCAACCGGTCCGTCGCGGTTAGCAGGCGCTCGGCGACATGTCGGACGAGCGGCGTCCCGGCGATTTCGACGACTGCCTTGTCGACCTCGCCCATCCGGGTCGAGCGACCGCCGGCGACGATAACACCGCTCGTCTCGCTCATACCTCGAAACGTTGGATTTCAGTCCGTCTTAACCGGTTCGATCCGGACACTCGCGACCTTGTATTCGGGAATCCCGCTCGTTGGGTCGTAGTGCTCCCCTGTCAGCGTGTTGACGGCCCCGTCGGCGAAGTGCATCGGTATGAAGACCACGCCTTTGCCCGGTCTGTCGGTCACTTCGGCCCGGACCTCGATATGCCCCCGTTCGGACTCGACGCGGACGGTCTGGCCGTCAGCGATGTCGAGTGCCGCGGCGGTTTCGGGGTGAATCTCGACGAAGCTTTCCGGCACGTGATCGGTGATCTCCTCGACGCGCCGGGTGAGCGTCCCCGTATGGAAGTGATACAGCACCCGGCCGGACGTCAACGTTAGCGGATACGTCTCGTCCGGTACTTCTCCCGGTTCGCCCATATCAGCGGGGACGAACCGGGCTTTTCCGTCGGCGAAATTGAAGCCGTCCTCGTATAGGAACCGTGTGCCGGGGTGATCGGCGTCGGGGCAGGGCCACTGTATCCCGCCTTCCCGCTCGATTCGGTCGTGGCTCATGCCGCCGTATATCGGCGTCATTTCGGTCAGTTCCTCGAATATCTCAGTCGGATCGCCGTAACTCCACCGTCCGGCATCGTGCTCGATCCGGTTGGCAAGCGACTGTAGTATCTCCCAGTCCTGTCGCGCCGCACCCGGCGGGTCAAGCGCTTTCCCAACCCGCTGGACCCGGCGTTCGGTGTTGGTGAAGGTGCCGGATTTCTCGGCGAAGGCGGCCGCCGGCAACACGACGTCGGCGTGTTCGGCGGTCTCGGTCATGAACAGATCCTGTACCACCAGGAAATCCGTCTTTTCGAGAGCCGTCTCGGCGTGCCCGATATCCGGCTCCGATAGTGCCGGATTCTCGCCCATCACGTAGAGCCCCCGCACGTCGCCGTCGTGGACCGCTTCGAACGTCTCTGGAACGGTTAGGCCGAGCCCCTCCGGTGGACGGGCGCCCCACGATTCTTCGAAGGAGTCGAGCACCTCCGGATCGGTCACGTCCTGATATCCGGGAAGGACGTTCGGGAGCGTTCCCATGTCCCCGCCGCCGCCCTGAACGTTGTTGTGGCCCCGGAACGGCGACAGGCCGGCGTTCGGCTCGCCGACGTTGCCGGTGAGCAAGGCGAGGTTCGCCATCGCGCGAACGTTGTTCGTGCCGTGAGAGTGCTGTGTCAGCCCCATCGCCCAGCCAAAGACGACCGAGTCAGCGCTCGCGATGCGTTCCGCGGCCGTCCGGAGTTCTTCGGCCGGAATGTCGGTGAGCCGTTCGACTTCTTCGGGGGTGAACGGCTCGACTTTCCGTCGCAGGGCGTCGAAATCGTGGACGTGTTCGGTGACGAACTCGGCGTCGTGGAGGTTGCGTTCGATGATGTAGCGGGCCATCCCGTTCAGCCAGGCGATGTCGTAGCCCGGTTTCGAACGGAGATACTGGTCGGCGTGTTCCGCGATGCCGACCTTCCGGGGATCGACGACGACGAGATCCGCCCCGTTCCGAACGTTCCGTTTCACCTTCGTCGCCAAGACCGGATGCGATTCGGTCGTGTTCGTCCCGGAGAATAGATAGCAGTCGGCGTTGGCGACGTCCTCGATGCTGTTCGACATTGCCCCGTACCCGACGGTTTCGGAGAGCGCAGCGACAGTCGAGGAGTGACACAGGCGAGCGCAGTTGTCGATGTTCTTCGTTCCCAATACGACCCTCGCGAACTTTTGCATCAGGTAGTCCTCCTCGTTTGTGCATTTCGAGGAGGCGAAACAGGCGAGGGCGTCCGTGCCGTGCTCACTGCGGATCCCTTCGAGTTCCTCGGCGACGACGTCGAGTGCCTCCTCCCAGGACGCCTCCCTGAATCCGTCGCCGTCTCGTATCAGCGGTTTCTCGAGTCGGTCGTCGCGCTCGATGAACCCGTAGCCGAACTTCCCTTTCACACACGTCGAGAAATCGTTCGCAGGCGCGGCGTCAGGGTCGGTCGCCCGGACGCCGAGCACTCGGTCGTCGTCGCTATACAGTTCGAACCGACAGCCGACCGCGCAGTAGCCACAGGTCGTCTCGGTTCGATCGAGTCGGTCGAGTCTGGCGTCCCCGACCCGTTTGGCGATCCCGAAGAGGATCCCTTCCGAGAAGACGCCGGCCGCGATGTCCTCGGCGACGTGTTCGCCCGTCCGGAGCGCGCTTTCGGCAGCCGACCCGGCCGTCCGCTTGGCCTGTTCCATGAACCGCGCGACACCCGACAGCCCCTCGTCCGGGTCGCTCTCTGCGCGGTCTTTTTCCTGTTCGGATTCCAGCACGCTTCCGACGGAGTTTCGCTGTGTGAACCCGGGAAGCGGCATCGTCGTCGCATCGACGAGCCCACCTTCGACGAGGCTACCGGTCGGACAGACCGTCGCACAGTGGCCACAGGAGACACACGTCGAATCAGCCATCGTTTCGGCGTCGGACTGGAACCCGATCCGGGTGTCCTCACCGGTGCCCTCGACCCGGAGCACGCCCTCGACCTGCACGTCGTTGCAGGCCTCGACACAGCGGTTACAGAGGATGCATTTGTTGCGGTCGATATCGATCGCTCCGGTCGGATCGAGCGGCTCGTACTCGCCGCGGTCGTCGAGGACGCCGTATCGGGGGTGAGTGATCCCTTCCTCGATGGACGTATCCTGCAGTTCGCATCGTCCGTTCTTTCCACAGGTCGTACACCGGAGGTTGTGGTCCGAAAGCACCAGTTCGAGGTTGTGCTCTCTGGCTTCAGCGGCCTCGGCAGCGTCGGTCTCGACGACAGCGCCGTCCGTTGCCGGCGTCGAACACGCGGCGACCAGCCCGTCCTCGTCAGTTTCGACCACGCAGGTCCGGCAGGTCGTTCGCGGACCGATCTCTTCGGCCGCCTCGGTATCGCGGTCGTAGTGACACAGCGCCGGCACGTCGCTGCCGGCCGCCTCGATGGCGTCCAGGAGCGTCCCGCCGGGCGGTACGACGACCGTCTCGCCGTCGACGGTGAGCGTCGTCGGTCCGTCTTCAGGGTCAGCGCTTCGTTCGGGCCGCGGCGGATCATTGGCCGTCCCCGTGCGAAACGTCTCGGTCAGCGGCGTGGACGGGCGGGGATCTTCGATATCCGGGACGCGGGGGGTCGGCGTTCCTGCGTCGGGGTCGTCGGTACTCATCGCAACCCCCCACAGGCACCGGCCGGACAGCGCCCCTCGGCGTGGGCGCGGAACTCGGGTTCGAACGCCTCAAGCGCCGTCCGAACCGGCCGTACGGCTGCCTTCCCGAACGCACAGAGGCTGGTCTTCCCCATGACGCGCGACAGCGCGCGAAGCGTGTCCGGATCGAACTCACCGTCGTAAACTGCCCGAAGCGTCTCGTGGAGCTGTTTCGACCCCTCCCGGCAAGGGACGCAGCGACCGCAATTTTCCTCGCGAGCGAAGGCGGCCCGTTCGCCGACGGTCGCGACGATGCAGTCCTCGGAATCGAGGACTTCAACGATGCCTTCGGTGCCGAGTCCGGACGCCGACAGCGCCGGGGCGCTGACCGGCACGTCGAGTGAGTCGGTGACGCCGCCGAACTGTCCGCCGACAACGTATCGATCGCCCGCTGTCTCGACCGCCGAAAGCGCTCTTGACAGCGCGGTGTCCGTCCGTAGTTCGACGACAGCCGGAGCAGCCACAGCACCACGGACCGAAACGAGCCGCGTTCCCGGATCGGCGCTCTCGGGATCGAATTCCTCGCCGGCCAGAAGCTTTCGGAGTTGCAACAGTGTCCGCGGCGTGTGCACGACCGTCGGGCGACCGTAGAGTCCCCACTCTTCCGGACCCGGTGGCCGTCGTCGGGCCTCGATCCGGTCGTTTCCTTCCAGCGCTTCCAGCGCCATCGTCGGCTCGCCGACGAGGAACGATTCGGGAGCCGGATGGACCACCGCATCGTCGGCGACTGCCTCGAGCGGGGCGACTGACTGCTCGGTAGCTAACGCGACTACATCGTCCGCGCCGACGACTTCGGCAACAAGTCGTGCGCTGTCGAGGACGTGTCCCGGAACGCTCCGACAGAGTAGTTCGTCCGTGCGGCAATCCGTGTCAGCAGCGTGGACGACGACCACCGGCTCGCCGTCGGCTTCGATCGTCCGATTCCAGAGCGCTGAGAGGCTCCCGTCGCTGGCGCCGTCGGCCCGGCCGCGGCCACGGAGTCCGACGCCATCGATTCGATCGAGAACGGTGTCTGGCTCGATGTCGTCGATGACTGAAGCGGGGCGGACAGTCGGATCGACCCAGCCACACGGACCCAGCACTTGGCGGGTGCCGACCGAAACCGGTCCCGATTCCGGCACCGGAAGCGCAGTGATGGCCGGATCGTGTTCGACGACCGCGTGTGCGTCGTCCGTCGGCAGCCCATCGTTTTCGAGCGACCTTGCGGCCTGGCTGGCACTTTCCGGGCGGGGATCGGTATGGATCGCTGTCCGCCCGTCAGCAGTATACAGAGATAGCGGGGCCGGTGTTCCGGCCGGTCCGACTCGTCGGACTGGGACGTCAGCTACGGCTTCGATCGCCTCGATAATCGCCGGACGGTCGAGCGTGTCGGCGGTAACCCGGATCGTGGGTCCGGGGTCGACGCCGGGAGATGACATACACCTGTCTTGCCTCGAAAAATGATAAACGTTAGTACTGGGAGGCAGTTTCCTTGAGCACGCTTAAGACCCGTGGCGCGTTTGGTTCGGACATGCAACCACGCGATCTTTCGGATCACGTCGCCTACGAGGCCGGCCGGGGGATCGAGGAAGTCGCTCGTGAACTGGGCCTCGACCCCGACGACCTCGTGAAACTCTCATCGAACGAGAACGCCTTCGGCCCCGCCCCGAAGGCGATCGCCGCGATCGAAGAGTACGCACCGACAGTGCACAGTTATCCGAAATCCTCCGCGGTCGACCTCAGAGAGCGGCTTGCCGATCGCTGGAGCGTCGACTCCGGACAGGTCTGGCTCGCCAACGGTGGCGACGGAGCCCTCGATTACCTCTCGCGGGCGATGTTACGTCCCGGCGAGGACGTGCTCGTTCCCGCCCCCGGGTTTGCGTATTATCCGATGAGCGCCCGGTATCACCACGGTTCGGTGACGGAGTACCCGCTCCGAAGTGCCGAAGGCTTCAGCCAGTCCGCCGAGACAGTTCTGGAGCATTACGACGGGGAGCGAATCGTCTATCTCACGACGCCGCACAACCCGACCGGCAGTGAAATTTCGCGAGCGGACATCGAGGCTATCGCCGAAGAAACCGACGAGGAGACGCTCGTCGTCGTCGACGAAGCCTACGGCGAGTTCTCAGAATCTCCATCCGTCGTCCCACTTGTGAACGAGCGCGACGACGTGGCGATCCTCCGAACGTTCTCGAAGGCCTACGGGCTGGCCGGACTCAGACTCGGCTACGCCGTCGTGCCGGGCGAGTGGGCTGACGCATACGCCCGAGTCAACACGCCGTTCGCAGCCTCGGAGATCGCCTGTCGGCCGGCCTCGCGGCGCTCGAAGACGAGTCACACGTCGAAAAGACCGTCGAGGCCGTGACGTGGGCCCGTGAGTACATCTACGAGAACCTCGAGTGTCGGACGTGGGACAGCGCCGGGAACTTCGTCCTCTGTGAGGTCGGTGATGGCGGCGAGGTTGCCGCGGAGGCACAAAAAGAGGGTATCATCGTCCGAGATACGACGTCGTTCGGCCTGCCGGAGTGCATCCGGATCACGTGCGGAACACGGGGCGAAACGAAACGCGCCGTCTCGGTTCTCAACAATATCGTATGAGGGTTGCCGTGACCGGTACCCCTGGAACGGGGAAGACGACCGCCTCGAAATTGGTCGAGACGGAACTCGAGGTGATCGGACTGAACGACCTCGTTCGTTCGGAGGGGCTGACGACTGGTACTGACGAAAAGCGGGATAGCCTCGTCGCTGACATCGATGCTGTCGCGGCCCGGCTCTCTGATCGGGACGACATCCTCATCGAATCACACCTCGCACACCACCTCGAAGCGGACCGCGTCGTCGTGTTGCGCTGTCTGCCGACGAAACTGAAAGAGCGGCTACTCGATCGCGGCGACGCTGAACGGAAGGCCGAAGAGAATGCCGAGGCCGAAGCGCTGGACGTGATCCTCTCGGAGGCCGTCGACCGGCACGGACTCGACACTGTCTATGAAATCGATACGACTGATCGATCGGCCGAAGCGGTGGCCGAAGAGATCGAGGCCGTCGTCGATGGCGAACGCTCGCCGTCGGCCGGAACGGTCGATTTCACCGACTATTTATGACGCTCGATCGCCTCAGACCTCTGGCCGAGCGAGTGCTCGATCCTTTCGTAGACGCCGCCGACCGGATCGGCCTGACGCCGGACGACGTTAGTGTGGTCGCGTTCGGATTCGCTACGCTTTCAGGGATCGCCTACACGCTCGCAGGACGGGACGTAGCAGGGGTCGGCACAACGCCGACGCTGTATCTCCTCGGCGCGCTCTTCGTGTTCTGTAACGGGTGGATGGATCTGTTGGACGGCGCACTGGCCCGCCGGCAAGGAAGTAGCTCGAAAGCAGGCGACCTATTGGATCACGTTCTCGATCGATACGCCGATATCGTCATCGTTGCGGGGCTCACGGCCGGGACGGGGGCCTACCTCGTCGGATTCCTGGCTGTGACCGGGGTGTTGATGACTTCGTATCTCGGTACGCAGGCCCAGGCTGTCGGTCTCGATCGGGTCTACGGGGGGGTCGTCGGTCGAGCGGATCGACTCGCCATCATCGGCGTCGTCACCGCGGTGGCGGCCGTCTACACTGCCCCTATCGGCGGGTTGACACTCGGGGTCTGGCTGCTGGCGTTTCTCGCGACGGTCGGCCACCTGACCGCGCTCCAGCGGTTCTACTATTCGACGGTTGCGCTCGCGTGAGCCGGGCGGAAAACCCTTTTGTGCCGACGCGGTAAGTCACAGTATGGTTCAGTGTGAGATGTGCGGTACCGAGACTGGGTCGCCGAAGACGGTCAAAATAGAGGGGGCCGAACTCGAGGTATGTGACGACTGTGCCGATTTCGGGACGGAGGTGCGCACCGAGGAAACCTCTTCGACGTCGACGAAGTACTCTACGTCCTCGTCCGGATCGTCCTCGTCGTCGGCTTCGAGTCCCTCCGGTGGTTCGTCGGGAACCACGGGTGGCGGCGGCCGCCGGGACATGTTCGACGAGATGGACGAAGTCGTCCAGGACTACGACGACCGGATCCGAACGGCCCGCGAGGCCGAAGACCTGACACAGGAGGAACTCGCAAACCAGCTCAACGAGAAGGCGAGTCTCATCCGAAAGCTCGAACGCGGTGACGTGCTCCCGAGCGATTCCATCCAGCGCAAACTAGAGAAAGAACTCGGTATCGACCTCTCGATGGGCGGATCGGATGACGATAACGAGTGGTCCGGCGGCTCCGCAACCGGCGGTACCACGCTCGGTGACGTCGTCAAACGAAAGGACTGAGACATCTCCGCGTTCCGAACCGGTATCGACGGACGAAACCCGACTGGCCGTCCCCAGTAGCCGTTTCCGTCCCCGAAACGATCCGAACCCCTTTGATACGGTATCCAGTATCACCGGCTATGGCGACGGGATCGCCCACCGATGACGAACCGACCGGCCAGCGACGGCTCCCGTCAGCGCGTCGCGCCGGTCGAACGCTCCTTTCGGCGCTCGTCTCCGCGCCCGGACGGAGCACTGCGGCGCTTCTCGTTGCGGTCCCGTACGTGTGGCTCGGATACTACGTCGTCGGTACCGTACTCGGACGGCACGGTGACGTCATCGTGAGCGGCGACTGGCTCACGCTCGTGTTCACGTTTTATGCCTTCCTGTCGGCGCTCGCACTCGCTCACCGGATCCTGCAGGTCGGACTGGAGGGACTGACAATCGAGTCGCTCCTCGACGTTGTCGTGCTCGTCTGGCTGACGACGTTCTATTTCGTCTGGATGCTAGCCAGAGAGCCTGTTTCGGCGGCTACGACGGTCTCGGAGCTGTACACCCCTGTTCTCGACGGTGAACCGAAGGCGGTCCTGTGGGCAGCCATGGTCGCCGCTGTCGGGGTGCTCTCGACCGGGATCATCCTGTTTCCCCGTCCCGAGAGCCGGCCGTTCAAGACGCGGTTCCGAACCGCGCTCGTGACGTTTCCGGTGGTCGTCACCGCCGCGGTGCTGTTGTTTCGTCCCGGTGGCGATTCACTCCTGTGGCCGTTCGTCGGCGGCGTCTTTCTCGGGACGCTCGTCGGCGGTGCCGCCCGGATCCACGTGATCGCGGGTGCGATCGCAAAGGGGATCTTCGCCGGCCTTTCGCTCTTCGTGTGGGGAATCGGCGCAATCGGCTGGGTACTGGTGTACCGGACGCGTCCGCCGACCGAAGCAGTCATGCTCAGCCACACTGCGTGGGGTCCAGAAAACGACCGGATCGATGGCGACGACAGGGGTGACCGCGAGTGACGACGTCGTTCGACGTCCACGAGGTTCGACACCGGCTCAAACAGCTTTCCGACGACGGCACCACGAAGCTCTTCGAAAACCGGGACGGGGTCGTCTGTCCGGCCTGTGAGACACCGTTCGACCGGCTGTTTATTACCAGCCGAGTCGAAACGTCGTTCCCCGAAAACGACGGCTCACGGTTCTGTCTCGTCCGTGATTCGGGACAGATCTGCGTGTTCCGGCACTGACCGACCCGAGGGGATGCGAGTCGCTTCCGTCCCCGACCGGTTCGGGGACGGAAGCCGAGAACCGTTGGCCGGGAACTCATCGTATATAAACCGAGGTGAATTGCCGTAGAGACAGCCGAACCTCGGCGGGCAATAAAACCGACTGCATGCGAGAGGATTGACCGACGGTTCCATCGTCAACACGAACGGTGAAAGCCCCCAAACTTAATTAGTGGATCTCGACCTACCGTGAATCAAGACGGTTACGGAGGGCACCGCCCACCCGCTGTGTGATCTGCGGTCGGCCGCCAGGGTGGGGGGAGGAACCCATACCACGAGGAATATACCATGATCGACAATCTGCTCGGCGGAGACGACGACGACCCGGAAGAGAGTTCCGCGGACGGCGATATGGACGGTGGGCTCTTCGACGGAGCGGAAGGTGGCGGCGACGTGGCAGGCGGTGGTGATGACCTGATGGACGGTGGTGGTGACGACCTGATGGGTGGTGGCGGTGGTGACGACCTGATGGGTGGTGGCGGTGGTGACGACCTGATGGACGGTGGTGGCGACGACCTGATGGGTGGCGACGAGATGGCCTTCGACGACATGGATGACGGGGGCACCACCTCCGCGGAGATGGACAACCGAATCGAGGAGCTCGAAAACGAGGTCGCCTCCCTCTCCTCGACGGTCAACACGGTAAAGAGCGAAAACGAGCAGATCAGCGAGTCGGTAGAAGAAGTCGAGGAGAACATCCGGAAACTTCTCGAAGTCTACGAGATGGTGACCCGAGGCGTGAACCCGTTCGTGGATGAAAACGAGATGGGTGACGCATTCGGCGGCGGTGGGGGAACCGGTGGTGGCGGCGGTTCGATGGGCCTGTTCGGCGACGATGAGGACGACGGGCCCGATCCCTCTGAAGTCGACGACTCGATAGCGGATGCCGATGCAGACGAGTTCTTCGACGACGATTTCGACGACGATCTGGACGACGGGGGCGACGACGACTTCGCCGACTTCGATGACGAAGGCTTCGAGGAGCAAGACGATCTCGACGGGGACGACGATGGGTTCGACGAGTTCGATGACGATGACGACGACTTCGACGACGACGGCTTCGACGACTTTGAGGATGACGGCTTCGACGACGACGGCTTCGACGACGATGAAAGCGACGACGAGGGCGGAAAGTCCTTCGAGGAGCTCAAGGCTGAATACGAATCCGGCGACGCCGACTGGGACGAAGACGGCGAATCGGCAGACGACCCCGACGACGAGTTCGAGGAGGCCGACGACGGAATGGACGATGCGGCCGACGATCTAGAGACCGAAACCATCGAGGTAGACGACGATGACGGACTGGACGATACTGACGACGGGTTCGAGGATCTCGCCGAACCGGAGGGTGATACTGACGATGAGACGGACGAGTTCGAGGATCTCGACGCGACCACCGGCGGAGATATCGATTCCGAGGAGTCCGAGACTGACGCAGGGACAGCGGTCGAGGGGCGAGACAGTGCACCCGTCGCGGGCGGCAAACCGTACCTCGAAACGCTGCCATCCGGATACGTCGCCGACATCGTCGTCATGGACTGGCTCGAGTTCCTCGTCGAGGAGACGGGCATCGACGGGGCCGCTCGAACGATCGCGTACTACGAGGCGATCGACTGGATCGACGAGCCGGCAGCCGAAACGTTACAGACGTTCCTCAACGGGTTCGGCGGCGAGGTCGAAGCCGATCCGGAACCTCGCTCCTCGTTGCCCGTCGCACACCACAACACCAGTCTTAGATATATTAGCCGGATCGTGAACCCGGACATGGAGATGGTCTCGTTCGGCGGCTCCGGTTCCGATCGCCCCCGAGCTAGCCGCGAGGTGGGCCGGGCCGCCGGCAGCCAGCGCGCACGGCAGGGGGTCGAACCGGACGGCGGCCGAGAGCTTCCGAACAGCTCCGGGATGCGGGATCGACTACGGAACGACGGGACGAAACGGAACAACGGACAGTCCAGCGAGTTCAACTGGGGCGGCAGCCGGACGGAGTAACTCATAGTCATGCAAAGTACACGTAACATTCGCTCGCTCGGGCTCGAAGAACACGATCGATTGAACAAGGAACTCGGTGGCGGCATCCCCCGCGGGAGCATCGTCCTGATGGAGGGCGATTACGGGGCCGGCAAGAGCGCCATCTCACAGCGGATGACCTACGGGTTCTGCGAGGAGGAGACGACGGTGAGTCTCCTGTCGACCGAACTGACTGTCAGCGGTTTTCTGGACCAGATGAATTCGCTGTCCTACGACGTCGTCGATCACCTCCTCGACGAGCGGCTGTTGTTCCTCCATGCCGACCTCGACACTGGCGGTGTCCTTTCCGGCGACGGCGACGAAGACAGCCGAATGGATCTACTGACCCGTCTGATGGAAGCCGAGACGATGTGGACCGCGGACGTCATCATCGTCGACACGTTCGACGCGATCCTCCGCAACGATCCGACGTTCGAGTCGCTGATCCGGAAGAACGAGGAGCGACAGGCCGCCCTCGAGATCATCTCCTTTTTCCGGGACATGATCTCGGAAGGCAAAATCGTCGTTCTCACGGTCGATCCGTCGACGGTCGACGGTGACGCGATCGGCCCGTTCCGGGCGATCGCCGACGTGTTTATCGAACTGGAGATGGTTGAGGTCGGAAACGATGTCCGCCGACAAATAAACGTAAAACGGTTCGCTGGGATGGGTGAACAGGTTGGGGACACGATCGGATACTCAGTTCGGTCGGGGACCGGGATCGTAATCGAGAGCCGAAGCGTCGCCTGATCATGACTGAGTTGGGAACTGCCAAACCGTCCGACGAGCTCAGACAGGCCGCCGCCAACCGGCCGCATCTCCGGGAACATCTCAAAAAGTTCAAACAGATCACCGGAGAGTTCCCGCTCTTCATCGATCAGGCCGACGGCGAGTACGAAACCGACTACCCGAACGTCCTCTATCCAGTCGGTGGCCCGATCTACTGTCACATCTACGGTGACGTCGGGCGGGACATGAAGTACTACGCGATCGAGCCGACGCTCACGGACGAAGAAAGCAATGTCTACGACGAAATAAAGGACGAACTCCTCCGCCGCAGTGTCGCAAAACAGGCTCCGGAGAGCGAAAGCGAGTACGGCGACCGGATCGAGGAATTGCTTTCGGAGGCGACCCGGATCGAGGGCGAAAACCCCGATAATCTCCTCGAGCAAATCCGGTTTCGGCTCGATCCGAACACCGAGGAGGTCTCACAGAACACCTTCGAGAACATCCGGTATCGGCTCAATCGCGATATCGTCGGCCTCGGTCCGCTGGAACCGGTCATGCGCGATCCGGCCAACGAGGACATTCACGTCATCGGCCCCGACGAGTGCTACGTCGACCACGAGGTCTACGGCATGTTGAAGACCACGGTCGATTTCGGCACTGAAGAGGAGTACGACAACTGGCTCCGGAACATGGGCGAGCGGATCGGCGACCCGCTGAGCGACTCGGATCCGATCGTCGACTCGACGCTGCCGGACGGCTCACGGCTGAACGTCATTTACAGCGACGACGTGAGTCTCAAGGGCCCCAGCCTCACTATCCGACAGGGAACCGAGGTTCCGCTGTCGATCAACCAGATTACGAAGTGGGGGACGCTTTCGCCCGAACTGGCGGCGTATCTGTGGCTCTGTCTGGAGAACGAACGGACGGTGTTCGTCGTCGGCGAGACGGCGTCAGGGAAGACGACGACGCTCAACAGCATCATGTCGTTCATCCCTCGAGACTCGAAGATATACACCGCCGAGGACACCGCCGAAGTCCTGCCACCCCACGACACCTGGCAGCAACTGCTGACCCGCGAGGGCGGCGGCGACGAAACCGAGGACGTCGATATGTTTAATCTCGTCGAGGCCGCGCTGCGTTCCCGCCCCGAGTACATCGTCGTCGGCGAGGTTCGTGGCGAGGAGGGTCGGATGGCATTCCAGGCCGCCCAGACCGGCCACCCAGTCATGCTGACGTTCCACGCCTCCGACATCGTCTCTATGATCCAGCGGTTTACCGGCGAACCGATCAACGTTCCCGAGACGTTCATGGACAACGCCGACGTGGCGCTGTTCCAGAACCGCGTCAAACAGGGCGACGACGTGCTTCGCCGGGTTACGAGCGTCCAGGAGATCGAAGGATACTCCAAGGAGATGGACGGCGTCGTCACCCGGCAGGTCTTTTACTGGGATCCCGTCGAGGACGAGATCGTCTTCCAGGGTATGAACAACTCCTACGTGCTCGAAGAACAGATCGCTGAACTGCTCGGGTATCCCGACACGCGGAAGATCTACGACGACCTCCAGTATCGGGCCGACATCATCGAGCGGATGATTCAAGAGGACATCCTCGGCTACCACGAGGTCAACGAGGCCATCGAGAACTTCCAGCGCGATGGCATCGAAGGGCTCCCGTTCACCATCACACGGAGGGATTAGTCGTGGGGGTTGCCGGCCGAACGGCACAGGCAACGCAGGCGATCGGCTCCGTCCTGGATGCCTACGACCGGATGGAGATGGACTCGAGGACGTACGTTCTCGGTGTCTTGCTGCCTGCTGCGGTGGTCTTTATCGGAACCATCGCAGTCGCGCTCATCTGGCAGACGGTGTTCTTCGTCCGACTGCTGATGCCGGTTTTGGGGCTCGTCGTCCTCGGGACCGGCATTGCCTACCCAAAGGTTGCGATCGATCGCCGCCGTATCGAGATGGAAAACCGGTTCCATCTGATGGTCACTCACATGACGGTGCTTTCGACGACCAACATCGATCGGATGGAGGTGTTCCGGAAGCTCGCCGATGAGGACGAGTACGGAGAGCTGACCGTCGAGATCCGGCGGATCGTCCAGTTAGTCGACACCTGGAATCAGAGTCTCGACGACGCGCTCCGGCGACGCGCCAAAGAAGTCCCGAGCGATTCGGTCACTGACCTTTTCGATCGGCTCGCTTACACGCTCGGGGCCGGGCAAGAGATGTCCGATTTCCTCTTCGAGGAACAGGGCGTCATCATCGAGAACTACCGGACCATCTACGAGCAGTCCCTAGAGAACCTGGACGTCATGAAGGATCTGTACCTGTCGATGGTGCTCTCGATGACGTTCGCGCTGGTCTTCGCCATCGTGTTGCCGATTCTGACGGGGACGAACCCGACCTGGACCGTCGCAGCGGTGATCGCGATGTTCATGTTCGTCCAGATCGGGTTCTTCCTCGTCATTCGTGCGATCGTTCCGTACGATCCGCTCTGGTATCTTGAGCCGGGCTACCGGACGCGATCGAAACAGCTCCTGATCGGAAGCTCTATTGTCGCCGTGGTGCTGTTTGTCATCATTGTCCTCTCGATGACTGCGAGCACCTTCGGCGTGTCACCGTTCACCCTTCTGGTCCCGATGGAATCGATCCCGAAACCGCTGTATCTGGCGATCCCGACATTGCCGTTTTTGCTTCCGGCTTTCGTGTTCCGACGCCAAGAGAACGCGATCGTCGAGCGCGACGAGGAGTTCCCGAGTTTCATCCGTGCGCTCGGGGCAAGCGAAAGCGCAAAGCAGTCGACGACCTCGACGGTGCTCCGGACGCTCAGAAAGAAGGACTTCGGCTCGCTCACGGAGACGATCGATTCCCTCTATCGGCGGCTGAACATGCGGATCGACACCTCGAGCGCCTGGCGGTACTTCGCTGAGGACACCAAATCGTACGTGATACAGAAGTTCAGCGAGATGTACCTCATCGGCCGCGAGATGGGTGGCGAACCGAAACTGCTCGGTGAGTTGATCAGCCAGAACATGAACCAGATCGCCCAGCTCCGAGAACGGCGACGCCAGGTCACCGTGACGCTCATCGGCTTGTTGTACGGGATCAGCGCCGCCTCGGCGTTCGCGTTCTTCACCGGGCTCGAAATCGCGGTGATCATGTCCGGCTTCGACATCGACGTCGGTGGCGGTCAAATGGAGTTCGGACAGTTGCTTCACACGGAGATGTACAACGTCCCGTTGCTCAGGTATCTCCTGCTGTTGGTTCTTTTGTTCAACGCAGTCATGTCGGCGTTGACGATCCGGACCGCTGACGGTGGCCACTACGGTAACGCGTTGCTCCACTTCGTCGCCCTGATCTGGGTCGGCTGTATGACCGCTGTCGCGACCGAGACACTGATAAGTACACTCCTGGAGGTTGACGTATGACGGGGGAACAGGCCATCGCCGACTTCGTCGGCCGGTTCGCTCGCAACCCCAAGAGTTCGGGCAACGAAGCGCCGGAACGCGCCCGGATCGTGATGAGTCAAAAGCGACTCGTTATCGCGAGTGAAGAAGAGCGGATTACGATCCCGCTCTCCGACGTTGTGGATCTCGTCGTCGGGAACGTTCCGGCTGATCTCCGCGATCTGTTCGACAGCACGGTGACCGTGGGGTATAAATCCGACGACGGTACCGTCGAGACGGTGCTCATCGAGGCCGACGAAGAGACCATCTCGAAGTTCGAAACCGTCGCGTTCAAGTCCATTCTCGACGGCACCAAGGCGAAGATCAAACACCCGGCCCGGATCGGCGGCCGGGTGACTGACGAGCCAGTCCGGAAGGCGAAACTCGGTATCGGTTCCGAACAGGTTACCTTCCGAACCAAAGGCGGGAACGTCCGGATCGACGTCACCGACGTCGTCGACTTCAAACGAACCGAACGCTCCCCCGACGGCACCGAACGCCCGACGTTGCTCGTCAAACACGCCGACGAGGGTGAGGTTTCGACGTCGCTTATAGCGCCGCTTTCGAAACGACGACTGAACATCCTCGGGCGGTTCCTGCGGATCAGATACGGGAAGCTTCTGGAGGAAGCCAGCGATATCGAACTCACCGAGTCACAAAAACAGCTCCTCGTCACGATCTATGCGACGGGCGGCGATATCGACTTCGGGAGCGTTCTCGGCGGCGACGCCGCACGGGCCACGAACGTCCTCAACGCGCTCCGCGAAAAGGGACTTATCTCGGAGGACGAAGACGGCATCTCGCTCACCTCGATCGGACAGATCATCGTCAGCGAGCGGATCGGCGACGTGAACGTTTGAGCCCCCGCCCGTCACCCGTTGTCAGGGCCGGTGAATTCGATATCTCGGAGCCAGACGATCCAGACGACAGCGAGCGCGGTCAGATAACAGAGTCCCCAGACGGCGGTTCCGAGAATCGAATAACCGGCAGCGGTCAGTAGGTGGTCGGTAACGCCGGCGATAGAGACCGTTCCCGCCAAGAGGAAGATACCGGTCACCCATCCCGGGAGCCTCGCGTCCGTTTCGGAGAGCGACATACCGATTGTATACGGCTCGAACGAGTCGAACCTTCCGGTTCGAGATCGGGGTATTATTCGACGATCCGTTTTAACTCCTCGACTCGCTCTATGAGCCCGTCCAGTCCTTGGTGTATTTCCTCGATGTGACTGGCGATGTCGGCAGCAGGAACGGCCCCGTTCGGCGTCGGTTCGACGAGGCCGTCGTCCTCCAGCATGCGAAGCGAGTACCGCGTTTTGTGCTCGTCGATCCCGGTCACCTCCGCGATCCGTTCGATCCCGATCGGGTGATGCCGCAGCACCGCTTCCAAGACGAGGAGGTCACGTTCTTCTTTCTGTAGCTGTCTCGCCAGCCGCTCTATCATTCGGACGCCGATACCGAGCGAACGGGCAAAACAATGTCGGAGTCGGATACCGAGCGTTACGGTCGCGCCGAGTCGTTGTCACCCCCCACTCGCGGACGCGAGAAGCTCCGAAAGCCACGCCGTCCCCTTACAGTCGGCAAACGGTACAGGAGCGGTTGGATCGTCCCCACGCCCGCCGAACGTTCGTTCGTACCAGGCGACGTCGTGCCATTCGCCGAGTTTGTAGCCGACCTCGGAAAACAGCGCGATCCGATCGAACCCGAACGACTCGTGGAATCCGACGCTTTCGGGGTTTGGAACCGTCACGACGCCGTAGGCACTTTGGAACCCCTGCCGGTCTAAGATGGAAAGCAACGGGGCGTACAGCGCCGATCCGATTTCTCGACCACGCCACTCACGATCGACGTAGACTGACAGTTCGACCGTCCACCGGTAGGCGGCCTGTGTCCGCAACTGCGAGGCGAACGCGTATCCGAGCACTCGCCTGTCACGCTCGGCGACGAGCCACGGGTACTGGTCCGTCCGCGCCCGGATTTGATCCGCGACCGTCCCACCGTCAGGTGCCTCCGTCTCGAACGTGATCGCCGTCGTCTCGACGTACGGCCTGTAGATGGCCGCGATCGAATCGCCGTGTCTCGGCTCGGCGACGGAGAGTGTGATCCCGTTCATACGAATCGTTCATCATGGCCTGACAAACGCGTATCGGATCGCTCCTTCGGCAGGCTGAGGCCGATGGACACGAGCAAAAAGCATATCTCCGGGGCGTCCCGAGACTACGTATCAGGATGAACGAGGTTCAACTCGAGGTCGCGAAGGCCTACCCCAACGACTCCGGGCGGGGCATCGCACGCCTCGATCCCGACACGCTCCTCCATCTCAAGTTGTCGCCGGGCGACATCATCGAGATCGAGGGCGCCGAGACGACTGCGGCGAAAGTGTGGCGCGCCGATCGCCAAGACTGGAACACCGACACGGTTCGGATCGACGGGTTCACCAGACAGAACGCCGACGTCGGGATCGGCGAACGAGTGACGATCCGGAAAGCTGAGGCCACGAAGGCCGACCGACTTGTCCTCGCTCCCCCGGAGGAAGCGTCCGTCCAGTTCGGCTCCGACGCCGCCGGGATGGTCAAGCGACAGATCCTCAAACGCCCGGTCGTCGAGCGCGACATCGTCCCCGTAATGAGCTCGACGAACCACCCCTTCATGCGGTCGCCAGGACAGGCGATCCCGCTCATCGCCGTCGAAACCGATCCCGACGGCGTCTGTCTCATCACCGAGGATACCGAGGTCGAACTCCGTGAGGAACCGATCTCGGGCTTCGAAAAGACCGGCGGCGGCATCACCTACGAGGACATCGGCGGCTTGCAGAGCGAGATCCAGCGCGTCCGCGAGATGGTCGAGCTTCCGATGAAACACCCCCAGATATTCAAAAAGCTCGGCATCGAGCCGCCGCAGGGGGTGCTTTTACACGGGCCGCCCGGGACCGGCAAGACGCTCTTGGCGAAAGCCGTCGCCAACGAGACGTCGGCGAGTTTCTTCTCGATCGCCGGTCCGGAGATCATCTCGAAGTACTACGGCGAGAGCGAACAGCAACTCAGGGAGATCTTCGAGGACGCGACCGAGGAGTCGCCGTCGATCATCTTCATCGACGAACTCGACTCGATCGCCCCCAAGCGTGAAGACGTGACCGGCGAGGTCGAACGCCGCGTCGTCGCCCAGCTGCTGACGATGATGGACGGCCTCGAATCCCGCGGCCAGGTCATCGTCATCGCGGCGACGAACCGGGTTGACTCCGTCGACCCCGCGCTCCGCCGTCCCGGCCGATTCGATCGCGAGATCGAGATCGGTGTCCCCGACGAGACCGGGCGCAAGGAAATCCTCCAGATCCACACCCGGGGTATGCCGTTGGCAGACGACGTCAGCCTCGACAACATGGCAGCCGAGACCCACGGGTTCGTCGGTGCCGACATCGAGAGCCTGACGAAGGAGGCGGCGATGAAGGCGCTCCGGCGATATCTTCCGGAGATAGATCTCGACGAGGAGGACATCCCCCCGAGCCTCATCGATCGGATGATCATCAAGCGGACGGACTTCCGTGGAGCGCTGAACGAAGTTGATCCCTCGGCAATGCGGGAGGTGCTGGTCGAACTGCCGAAGGTCTCGTGGGACGACGTCGGCGGATTGACGGACGAGAAGGGGCAGGTCAAAGAGTCCGTCGAGTGGCCGATGAACAGTCCCGAGAAGTTCGACCGGATGGGCATCTCGCCTCCGGCCGGAGTCTTGCTCTATGGACCGCCGGGGACCGGGAAGACGTTGATGGCGAAAGCCGTCGCCAACGAGACGAACGCCAACTTCATTTCGGTCCGGGGGCCGCAGTTGCTATCGAAGTGGGTCGGCGAAAGCGAAAAGGCGATCCGGCAGACGTTCCGGAAAGCCAGACAGGTCTCACCGACCGTCATCTTCTTCGACGAACTCGACTCACTCGCGCCCGGCCGCGGCTCAGAGACGGGCTCGAACGTCTCCGAGCGCGTCGTCAATCAGCTGTTGACCGAACTCGACGGGCTTGAGGACATGGAGGACGTGATGGTCATCGGTGCGACGAACCGTCCTGACATGATCGATCCGGCGTTGATCCGGTCCGGTCGGTTCGATCGGCTCGTGATGATCGGCGAACCTGACGTCGAAGGCCGCGAGCAGATCCTCCGCATCCACACCGGCGACACGCCGATCGGCCCCGACGTCAGCCTCCGCGAACTGGCCGAAATCACCGGCGGATACGTCGGCTCCGATCTGGAGTCGATCGCCCGCGAGGCGGCTATCGAGGCGCTCCGGGAAGACGACACGGCCGAGACGGTCGAGATGCGCCACTTCCGACAGGCGCTCGACACCGTCCGCCCGACGATCACGGACGATATTCGCGACTACTACGAACAGGTCGAAGATCAGTTCCGCGGCGGAACCCCCGACGGCCGCCGACAGGGTGGCGGCCGCATCGGCTTCCAGTAACTCGGCGGCTCACCTCGGCGTGCCAACAGCGGGTCCCGGGACGCCCCGCATTCGCCGATATTATTTGTCATCCCGTCATGATGGCCGTATGGAGCTTCTCCACACCTGTCTGAACGTCTCCGACGTCGATCGCTCCGTCGAATGGTACACCGAACAGTTCGACTTCGGGGAGTCGTGGGGGTTCGAAACCGAAGACGGCGAAACGGTGAACCGCTACGTCGCCGACGGCAACGGCGTCGAACTTCAGTTGTCCGATACCGAGGGCGCGACACCCGCGGCGGCCGGTGATCTTTGGGATCACGTGGCCGTCTCGGTTGAGGACGTCGACGCGGCTTTTGAGGCGATCGAAAACCACGGCGTCCGTAGCGAACCCACAGACCAGCCCGCCGCGGGCGCCCGAACTGCCTTCATCGAGGATCCGGACGGGCACGTCGTCGAACTCATCGAAGCCGGCGAGTAATCCGGCGGTCGACTCAGTCTGTCGGTTACCCCGTTTCAATACGAACCCGGTTCCGGAGCGGGTGCCCCGCTTCGATCCGTTCGACGTTGTCCACGACGATATCGGCCAGCCGGTCGTAATACGTCGGCGTCGCGCCGGCTGTGTGGGGGGTAATGAGCACGTCGTCGAGATCCCAGAGTGGGTGGTCGTCGGGTAGCGGTTCGGGGTCCGTCACGTCCAGGGCTGCCCCGCCGAGTCGGCCGCGCTGGAGTGCATAGACGAGCGCGTCAGTATCGATGACCTCGCCGCGGGCGACGTTCACGAGCACGGCTTCCGCAGAGAGCGTAGCGATCTCTTCGGTGCCGATCAGTCCGCGCGTCTCGTCAGTGAGCGGACAACAGAGCACGACGAAGTCGCTGCGTGCGAGCGCCTCGTGAAGCCTGTCAGGGCCGATAATCTCGTCTGTCGGTCCACCCGAATCGGGGCTGCGCCGGACTCCGATCGTCTCCACGCCAAACGGCTCCAGGCGATCGGCGACCGACGTGCCGATGGCTCCCAGGCCGACGATCGTCACCGTCGATCCCGCGAGTTCGTACGGCGACGGGACTTCCCAGTTGTCGGCGCGAGCCGCGTCGTGAAGCCGCCGCGAGAAAGAGAGGATCGATCCGATGACGTGTTCGGACGCGCTCGCCGAGTGAACCCCGGCGGCGTTCGTCACCGCGATGTCGTGAGTTGCGAACGAATCGAGCGGCAGATGGCCGGTCCCAGCGTACGCACACGCGAACAGTCGGAGCTTCGTGGCCCGTTCGAGAAGCGACGGCCCGATCGATACCCCTGTTGCAATGTCGGCGGATTCGATCGCCTCGCGCTCTTCGACCGGCGTCGACGCGTGTCGAACCGTATGTCCATCGAGTCGGTCGCGGAGCGTCTCCGCGTAGGCCGACGGCGACAGCCCGTGGACGCCCTCCCGCAAAACAAGGAGCTTCATACCACGGCTTCGACGACCGAATATTTCAATCCTCGCCGATCGGCCGCGCCCGATCAGAGCGACAGCGGCACGACGACGACCGGCACGGCCGCGGCCTCGATGACCTGTCGGGCCGTGCTCCCGAGCGTCGGCCCGGCATCGGGAACACCGGCGTGCGGGCCGATGATGATGCTATCGGCCCCCTCTGACGACGCCGCGGCGAGAATCGCACTCGCCGGATCGCTATCGGCTTCGAGGCGCTCGATCTCGGCGGTCACGTCGCCGAGGAGCCGAGCGTTCGCGACGTTCAGCGCGTCCTCACCGTCTCGGGTGGCTGAATCGGGAACCGTGACGACGGCGACTGTGTCGTCGGTATCGGCGCGGGGCTCGAGGTAGTCACAGGCTGCGGCGGTCGTGTGGACGGAGTCGGTAGCGACGAGAAAGCGCATCGTGGGGGACCATCGGGAGGGACTCTCTCGAAGTTTCCGGTCGGTGGAGGACTGTGGTACCGACGCGGTCTATTGGACAGTCCACACAGCGCAACCGCTCAGTTCTCAGTCGTTCGAGAGCAGCAAGCCCCCGAGTTTTGACAATGTCTCGGTTCCCCTGGGTTCGTTTTTTGATTGCGGAACGACCCTGACCGGGACGTCAAAGCGGGTTTCGATTTCCTGCAACCGTTTGCTGTGTCGCTCGGCGTCACGCTGGCATCGATCACACGAGCACTCATCCCCGTTTCTGAAAAGACGGTTTACCACGAGCGAGTCAACCGGAACAGACACGTCACCGAGTCGAGAAACGAGGCGATCGGTTTCGGCGATCGCCATCTGCTCGGGAGTGAGCACGACCCGAAAGCGAGTGCGGGCCGAATCACGAAGCAACTCCTCAACCGTCCCCATACGGTCGCGGATCGATTCGATTCTGTCGGCGTCGCTGTGGCCACCCCAGTACGCCGCAGGCCCAAACACCATGCTCCGTGCCGCCTTGGCCGTCCGCCGTACGCGCTGTTGTACTTCGCCCGCCACACCGAGCGTTTCGTCGAGGACGTCG
>Ga0102935_1000027_pt1 | contig 42544 bp, 35 predicted proteins | sample SalPonR2_A_D2_MG_FD_78508 | JGI IMG/M metagenome (GOLD analysis project Ga0102935, IMG submission 78508) | Salt pond soil microbial communities from South San Francisco under conditions of wetland restoration - Salt Pond MetaG R2_A_D2_MG | ecosystem: Environmental > Aquatic > Marine > Intertidal... | reverse complement strand
GTGGAGGCGCATCACCATCCCCTGCCAGTGCAGCGTCGAACCGCCGATCCCCTTGACGCGGGCGTGATTCAGTGGGTAAAACCACTCCCCGGAGGCTGAGTGCGCGTCTCGCTGGCCGCCGACATCCCAGACATCGGGGCGGTCGTAGGCCGGTCTGATCGCCCGCTCTTGTCGTTCGAGCCGGTCGGCCGGCTCGAACCGCGGGCCAGCGTCGAGGACCACGACCTCGTGATTATCCGCCAGCCGATCGGCGATCAGGCCGCCGGCCGGCCCGGCCCCGATCACACAGACATCGATCCCGTCAACCGGCGAGCGATCGTCCCCGACCATCAGGGCCCCCGCTTGTAGCTTTCTGCCCCGCCGGGGTGTCCCTGCGGGTTCTCGATGCCGACGAGTTTACCCCCCTTCGGCGAGGCGTACAGCGCGAGCAGAAGTTCGTTGACGACGTAATATCGCACCTGTTCTGCGGTCGTGCCATCGGGAGCCTCGTCCGCGCTGTCGGCGCCAACTTCACGGAGGAGTCGATCTCGCTTTTCGGCGGACAGTTCCGAGACGTGGCCGTCGTACCACGACCTCGCGCGCTCGTCGAGTTCCGCGACAGCGTTCCGAATTCCGGTGCCATGCGACTCGGTGGAAAGCCTGCCGTCGAGGAACTCACTGACGAACGCTTCGAGGCCGGAAACTGCCTCGGGGTAGACGACCTCTGCAACTGCGATCAGTGTTGCTTTGGCTCGCTCGTCGGAAACGCTCTCTTTGGGTTGATTCGGGTCGTCCGGATCACGCTGAGTTCGGCGGGCGCCAAGCGCGATCCCGCCGGTCGCGCCGATCGTGGCGAGGGCGGCTGTCGCGTCTCGCCTCGTCAGCTCCATATCCGTTTTAGGTAAACCTAAACGCTTATACCCATCGGAGTGATTCGATCGACATAAGGGCCGAAGTCCCAATTGATCGACCGTCGCGCGATACCACAGACATGGGCTTGACAGACCGAATTACCGGTGAGTCGTCGGCAGCAGATCTCCCCGTCGGATTAACGCTACTATCGGGAGCGATCGCGGTAGCGCTAGTGTTTCCGCTGCTGTGGTTGTTGATCGAGGCTGGAACTGTCGATCCAGTCCGTGCGCGCGAACTCCTGTTCAGCCCAGGAACGCTCGACGTGCTCTTTAACAGCCTCCTGCTGATGGGGGGTGTCACCGGCGGATCGATCCTGCTGGGGGTCCCGCTAGCATATTTGACCGTGAGGACGGACCTCCCATTCCGACGCTTCTGGTCGGTCGCTTCCGCGCTCCCGCTCGTCGTACCCAGTTACGTCGGTGCGTTCGCGTTCGTCTCGGCGTTCGGCCCTCGGGGTGAGTTCCACTCCCTTCTGGCGCCGCTGGGCGTCGAACGGGTTCCGGAGATCTATGGCCTCGGAGGCTCGGTGTTCGTGATCACGCTGTACACGTATCCGTACGTCTATCTGACGACCCGTGCCGCCCTCCTCTCGTTCGATACCGAGCTGATCGACGCCGCGAGAACGCTCAATCACGGCCGATTGGCGTCGTTCCGCCGAGTCACTCTGCCACAGGTCCGGCCGGCCATCGCAGCCGGTGGACTGTTGACGGCGCTGTACGCTGTCTCCGATTTCGGCACGCCGGCGATCATGCGTCTGTCGGTCTTTACCCGGCAGATATTCGTCGAGTACAACGCCTTCGGTCGTGATTACGCCGCCTTGCTCTCCTTACAATTGCTGGGCGTAGTGCTCGTGGTGCTCGTACTCGAGTGGGCGGTTCGCTCCGACGACACCGTCCGCGGCAGCGACGCCGACCGTGCCGGTAGTCGGATCCGGTTGGGGAAGTGGCGATGGCCCGCGACTGCGCTTCCTGCCGCCGTGACGACGGTCGCCCTCGCGGTCCCCATCTGGATCCTGCTGTTGTGGCTCCGTCGTGCCGACGTCAGCCGACGCCCTTCGATGGCGTTCGAGTGGACACAGGTTCTCAACTCGGTGACCATCGCCGCCGCCGCGGCCGCCGTCGCGGCGCTGGCTGCGATCCCGATAGCCTACTTCGCCGCCACCCACCGGTCCCGGCTGGCGACGCTCTTCGAGCGGATGACCTACGTCGGCTTCGCGGTCCCGGGGATCGTCTTAGCGCTCGCATTGGTCTATTTCGGGGCCGGATACCTCCCGTGGCTCTACCAGACGCTGCCGCTCCTGGTGTTCGCCTACGTCGTCCGATTCCTTCCACAGGCCGTCGGCTCGACGCGGACGTCTTTCCTGCAGGTCGATCCGAAGGTCGTCGAAGCCGGACGCACTCTCGGGGAGTCTCCGCTCAGCGTGTTTCGGCGTATCACCTTCCCGCTCACCAGGTCCGGAATCGTCGCGGGCGCGGCGCTCGTGTTCCTGACGACGATGAAAGAACTGCCCGTCACGCTCGTTCTCCGTCCCTCTGGGTTCGAGACGATCGTCACGCAGATCTGGCGCGCTCAGGAGACGGCCCTCTATCAGTACGCTGCCGTTCCCGCGCTCATACTGCTCGGCATCTCCGGGCTCTCGATGGTCGTATTGCTCTCTCAGGAGGGCAGCAATCGCGGGCTTTGAGGCGGCCGAGGGCTGGTAAAGCGGCTCACTCCGGAAACTCTTCGAGTTCTCCCTCCGGCGGTTCGACATCGACGAGTTCGATAGGGAGCCCGGTTCCCGAGCGAGTGAACGCTCCGACCGCCTCGGTGTCGTACGGCGGGACTGCGACGAAAACGACTTCGTGGAGGTCGTCGGCTTTCGTCAATTCGAGCGTCCCATCGGGGTGGGTAACGAAACGGCCAGCCGCCCCCGGCGTCGAGAGATCCATCCCGAAGACGGCCGTGACGGAGCCGCCGGTATCGGGCAGGTACATGTCGGTGAACACTGATTCGCCGGTCGGTAAATCAACGTCAAGTTCGTCAGTCGGCGTCACCGCAAGCGAGACAGTGACCGAGTTCGGATCGCGGTCCTCGGCGAGTTCGAGTAGCGCGGTCAACAGGCCTCGAGTGTTATAGACCACAGTGCCTGTTGGGTCGCTAAATATAAAATACCCCCCTCACAACTCGCCGGCGTCGCCGCGTTCTCTGAGTTCGTCGGCTCGGGCTCGGATCGCCGCCCGTTCCGCGTCGTCTTTGTTGTCCAGGTGGGAGTAGACGAGTCCCATCCGGTGATTCGACCGGAGCTGCGCTTCGTTTCGGTCGAGAAAGTCCCAGTACAGCGTATTAAATGGACAGCTATTCTCGCCCGTGGCGTCGTTCTTATTGTAGGGGCAGTCGGCACAGTAATTGCTCATCCCGTCGATGTAGTTCGCCGACGCGACGTAGGGCTTCGTCGAGAGAGTGTCTGTTCCGAAGCTTCCCATCCCGACGACGTTCGGCGTCGTCACCCAGTGATACGCGTCGACGTAGGCCGCATGAAACCATTCGTTGAGCTGTTTCGGTTCCACCCCGTACGTCGTTGCGAAGTTCGAGAGCACCATCAGCCGCTGGATGTGATGGGAGTAGCCGCGCTGCCGGACGCCTTCGACAGTATCCGAAAGGCAGGCCATGTCGGTTTCGCCGGTCCAGAAAAACTCCGGGAGGTCGGCCGTCGCGCCGAGGGCGTTGGCCGACTCCATCTCCGGCTCCAGTCGATAGGCGTGGCGGACGAACTCGCGCCAGCCCAAGACCTGCCGGACGAACCCTTCGACGCTCTCGATCGGTGCGGCGCCGGACTCGTACGCGTCGATCGCCGCCTCGATCACTTCCTCGGGTCTGAGCAGTCCGAGATTGAGACTCGAGGACAAAAGCGCGTGATTCATCGCCCACTCGCCTTCGAGCATGGCGTCCTGATAGGGCCCGAATTCGGGGAGCCTGTCCGCAATGAAGCGATCGAGCGCGGTGCAGGCCGCGTCTCTCGTCACGGGCCAGAAGAATTCCTCGGGGTCGGCCCACCCGGTCCCGTAGGGGGCGTTCTCGTACCCGTCGTCGCCGTACGTCGATCGAACCCACTCGGCGGTCGCTTCGGTCCGGTCGTCCGGCCGGAAGCGTGGCGGATCGGGTGGCTCGTAGTCGCCCCCCGGGAACTCCCGGTTCGACTCGTCGAAGTTCCACTCGCCGCCCACGGGGTCGCCGTTTTCCATCAGATAGCCGGTTTGCCGCCGCATGTGCCGATAGAACTGTTCGTGCCGGTACGGGGGATCACCGTCAGCCCACTCGTCGAAGTCGGTCGGCGAACAGAGAAACCGCGGATCAGCCTCGAACTCGAGCGTTCCGCCGTAGTCCCCGACTAACTCACGGAGTCGATTGTTCGCGCCATGTGCGGACCGGCGAGTCGTAAGCAGATGGTCTCCCGGGTGCGCGTCGAAATGTGACGACAGCCCGTCCTCGAACGTCTCGGTCCGATAGTACTCGACCGTGTAGCCGTCAGCCCGGAGTTCGTCTCTGAAGTGACGCATCGCGCTGAAAACGAGCGTCAGTTTATGCGGGTGGTACGGTTTCCGCCGGGCGAAGGCACTGGCCTCGATCAGCAACACGCGTTCGTCGCCGGAACCGGCCAGCGGTCCGGCTCGGGTGAGACAGTCGCCTGAAACGAATACGGTCATGAGGGGGATTTCGGATCAGTTCGATCCAGCGGATCACGGTAGGGAGGGAACGGACAAAAAACCATGATCGAAGGCGAATTAATAGGTATAATGGTCGACCGTGATTGACAAATAGTGAGTCGTTGGCATGCCTCAACGGGTGTTTATGTATTTTCAGCCCTTACCCCCGGATTGTACATGAAAGAGCTTAGCCGACGGCGGTTCGTAATCGGGACAGGTGCCGCAGCAGCGACCGGAGCACTCGCCGGATGTAGTGGCAACGGGGGCGGCAACGGCAACGGCAACGGAGACGGCGGCAACGGCAACGGCAACGGTGGCGGGGCCAGCGGCCCCGTCGGGAAGGTCCAGTCGTTCGTCGAGGAGAACGAAGCGAACACCTACGGGGGATCCGTCGAGGATCACACGGGCGAAAGCGAAGTGACCATCAACACCGGCGCCGGTGACAACGGCTTCGCGTTCTCGCCGGCGGCCATCGAGGTCGACCCCGGAACGACGATCATCTGGGAGTGGACCGGCGAAGGCGGCGGCCACAACGTGACCCCCGAGGGCGACACTGACTTCGAGGACTTCGGCAACGAGGAAATCGTCGACGAGGCCGGATTCACGCTCGAGGAAACCTTCGAGGAGACGGGTGCTGCGCTGTACGTCTGTGTTCCCCACCGCGCACAGGGAATGTTCGGCGGCATCGCAATCACCGAGTAAGCCGACGTCACATCCACGCTGTTTTTATTGACTACCCGCCTACCGTCAGGTGTGGAGCGAGTCACGGATCGCGTTTCGAACCCCTTCGGCATGCAGGCCCCCGAGGAACCGGCGGTCTACGGCTACGGCGACGCCAACGCCGACTTTCACGTTATCGGGCGCGACGCCGAAACGCACGGCGGGGCCGAAACCGGAGTCCCGTTCACCGGCTCCGTCGCCGGCGAACGGATCCAGTCCGTCCTCTATCAGGCCGGATTCGCCGCGGCCCCGTACAGCGACGAGCCCGAACTCGACAACTGTTATCTCTCTTATCTTCGGCTTTCACCGGGTGAACCGGCCGATCTCGAACGGTACATCGACGCCGAACTCCGGGCGCTGAACGCGCACATTCTGCTTCCGGTGGGGGACGACCCACTGTCCTACGTTCTCTCGGAGTTTACCACACAGGCGGGGCGGATTCCGACGGATTCGGCCCGACTGCACGCGTCGGAGGTCCGGGGGCGTGGCTTTCTGATCGTTCCGGTGGGGGAACCTGTCGGGTGGGATACAGGCGACGAGGCGGCACTCGTTGATACGCTCGAAACACTGCTCGACAGCGATTACCGCCAGACGAAGGGCGTCGCGACGCGGATCGGGTAGTAACATTGGAGTAACCTGGTATCACAGGTCTGAACTGAATATTTATTCGCCGATCGCCTCCATTGTGTATGGAGCATACTCCAGCACACGACGTTGCAGCCGAACCGCCGGAGAGCCCGGTCCACACGGTCGGCACCGACCACATGACGGTCATGGGTGGCGACGCGGCGAGTACGATCGCCTTCTATCGCGACCTGCTCGGCATGCCGCTGGTGCTCGAACAGCCGAATCTCGATGCCCCCGAGTTGACACATCTGTTCTTCGATACCGGCGACGGACGGATCCTCACCTTCTTCGTGGGTGAAGACCGGCCGACCCGCCCGCATCGCGGGCCGGGCAACGTCCACCACTTGGCGTTCAGCATCGCTCCGGAGGAGTTCGACGCCACACAGGAGGCGTTGGAAAACGCCGGATACGGCTTCAACGAGTTCGACCGCGGGGCGTTTCACTCGCTGTACACGCAGGATCCGAACGGACTGGTCATCGAGCTAGTCGTCGAGAAGTACGGTTTCCCGGCCGAACGGCGGGGCGAAGTGCTCGCGTTGGCCCACGAGAAACGCGTCGAGGCTGGCGCCGGGTTCGTCGACGACGAGCACATGCAGACGGCCTTAGAGGAACTGGGGCTTGATCCGGAACCACGCTTTGAGGGGTCGGCACCGACGGGGAGGGGCGTCCAGTAGCGAGCGGTCGAACGAAACGTTTTCTCGTTCGGGGGCGTGGATCCCCGTACATGCAGTCGAAGTCACAGACGGCGCTTCGGAGCGCCGTCCAGAGAGACGCTACCCATCGACGGCTCGAGGTCCCGCTGACGGGGGCTGTCGGACAGTTCGCTCGCGCTCGAAGGGGATGCACATGACGGATCCGAAACTCGGCTTCGAACTCGGCGCCCTTTCACTCGGCGGTTCTTCCTTCGAGGGCGAAAACAGCATCTACCTGCTCGGTCTCGAACCGGACGCGCCGACGACGCTCGTCGACACCGGTATCGCGACCGATTCGACCCGCGGGGAGCTTCGGGACGGACTCAAGCGGTACGGCACGTCGTTCGCGGAGATCGACCGAGTGCTCCTGACGCACTATCACGCCGACCATGCGGGGTTAGCCGGCGAGATACAGGCCGAAAGCGGCTGTCCAGTGTTCGCTCACGAGGCCGATGCGTCGCTCGCCGCCGGGGACCCATCGGCGATGTCGGACCGGTCCGATCGGCTCCGGCGGGTGATCGACGCCTGGGGAACCCCCAGAGACAAACAGAACGAACTGCTCTCGTTTCTGGAATCGTCCGGGGACGCCGCCGGAGAGCGAGTCGACGTGACGCCGTTTACCGCCGGCGAGACGTTCGAGATCGGATCGATCGAACTCGAAGCGGTTCATATGCCGGGGCACACGGCCGGGCTCACGGGGTACGTTTTCGACGGCGTCGGCGGCGAGGAAGTGTTCAGCGGCGACGCACTGTTGCCATACTACACGCCGAACGTCGGAGGCGCAGACGTCCGTGTCGAGGGCGCACTCGAGGCGTATCTGGGCACACTCAGCAGCATCGTCGACCGCGACTACGCACGAGCGTGGCCCGGCCACCGCGGCCCGATCATCGATCCGGCCGGCCGGGCCGCGGATATCGTCATCCATCACCGCGAGCGGACCGAGCGCGTGCTGTCCGTCCTGGAGTCCGGGTCAGCCACGCCCTGGGAGATCAGCGCCGAACTGTTCGGCTCGCTGTCGTTGATTCACATCCTTCACGGTCCCGGCGAGGCGTTCGCTCACCTGGAACATCTGGAGTCGGCTGGGATCGTCGGACGGGACGGACACGCCTTCGAACGGCTCGTTTCTGACCCCGACCTCGATTCGCTGTTCCCGGACGTCTCGGAGGCGCTTTGAGGAGTCGATCGCCGAGCGTTCGGGCAAATGTTAGGCTTTCGGGAACCACAGCCGAAAGCGGGTGCCGGTCGGGGAACGGTCTCTGACCGCGACGCGGCCACCGTACGATTCAACGAGCTTTCTGACGAGATACAGCCCGAGTCCGTCACCGTCGCTTTCGTCGGTTCTGACGCCGGGATCGAAGAGCGAATCCTGGATCGGATCCGGAATCCCGCGTCCGTTATCGGCGATCTCGACGACGATCCCGTCGTCGGTCGCGACCGCTCCGACAGCGATCGTGAGATCGCTCGTCGGGTTGTGAGTGACGGCGTTGTCCAGAATGTTGTGAAACACCTCGTCGATGAACTGATTCGAATTGACGTAGAGCTCCTCGTCGATTCGGATGTCGATATTGGCCTCGGGAGCGTCTCCCCGGACCACGTTTATCTGTTCCCGAAGCACGGTGGCGAGATCGACGCGTTCGAACTCCCTGTCACCGGTCTCGGACTCTAAGACGGCGTTCGCCGTTTCGAGAAGTCGCTCGATGTCGGCCGACCGATCCCGGATTCCGGTGACTGGATCGACCCGGGAGTCGACCGCGGCGGGATCGATCGCGTCAGTGTACCCCGAGATCGCCGTCAGGTGGTTCTGAATGTCGTGATCGAGCAGCCGAAGCAGGAAGACCAGCGTCTCCTCGCGGTCGGCTTTCTCGGCGACGAGTCGTTGGTTTCGCATTGCCCGGCTTCGATCGAGGCCGATGAGGACCCCCGCGGCCGCTCCGACAGAACTTACAACGACGAGTTCGTTCGCAAATCGGAGCGTAACGACGCCCGAAGCGAGTTCCGGAACTGACCGCCAGACGGCGAGGGTCCCCATCAGAGCCGCCCCGACGACGGCCCGTTTCGCCGCGATCAGACACTCCGACGTCGACAGTTCGCTCCGGTGGATGACGAAGCCGGACATGAGAACGATGTAGCCGAACAGCACGTGAACGACGATCCCGAGGATCGCCTGAGCGATCGCGGTCGTTCGGGGGCGATACAGTATAAACCAAAACGCGAGCCCCGAAGCCGCAAAAGCGACCCCGAGCGTTCCGAGGAGGAGTCCGATCTGGGATCGCCGGCGTTCATCAGACATCGATGACGATCCCAGTCGGTCTGTCGCGCGCTGCCCCTCGATGCCGCGAAGGACCGCCAGCGTCCCCGAAAAGCAGACGCACGGCTCGCCCCGTCGCACCGCGAGGCTCCACCTGAGTCTGCCGGTCCAGGAGCGGTTTCCGCATACGGCCACCTACATTGTTGTGGGTCACTACGGTTCGGGATGGTTCACGGGTCGTTTCAGCGTTCGAAACCGTGATACGGGACGGACAGATTCCGAGCACAGCGGCGACATTTATCTGTCGATGTGCCGACATCGAACGTGGGTCGATAGCGTTTTATTCTGGCTCGGTGTTGGACGAGGCATGTCACCGTCCGACGAGACAGTAGAGATCGATGTCGAGTTCGATGACGGGCTGCTCGTCCGGATCGACCGTCTGCGTCACGCTCCGGGGTACGACACCCGATCGGACGTCGTCGCCGCGGCGATCGAGGCCGCCGGCGAGTAGCTGATCGATCGCTCCGCGCGACCCGTCAGGCATTTCTTCGGGCCGGGTGAGCTATGGGTATGGACCGAAAGCGGGCGATGACGAGCGTCGACCTCGCCGCGCTGGTGGGCGAGCTCCGCGAGTACACCGGCGCAGTCGTCGACAAGGCGTACCTCTACGGTGACGATCTCGTCCGCCTGAAGATGCGTGATTTCGACAGGGGCCGAATCGAGCTCATACTCGAGGTCGGCGACCCCAAACGGGCCCACATCGCCGTCCCCGAACACGTCCCCGACGCGCCCGGGCGGCCGCCGAACTTCGCGATGATGCTCAGAAACCGGATCGCCGGCGCGAACTTCGAGGGCGTCGAACAGTACGGGTTCGACCGCATTCTCACGTTCCGGTTCGAGCGCGAGGACTCCACGACGCTGGTCGTCGTCGAACTGTTCGGCGACGGCAACGTGGCCGTGATGAACGAAGACCGGGAGGTCATCGACTGTCTGGAGACTGTTCGGCTGAGTTCCCGGACTGTCGCGCCCGGCTCGCAGTACGGCTACCCCGACGAACGTTTCAGCCCGCTCGATTGCGATTACGAGACCTTCGTCGCGCGAATGGAGGACTCGGATACCGACCTCGTCAGAACGCTCGCCACCCAGCTCAACTTCGGTGGGCTCTACGCCGAAGAGCTGTGTACCCGGGCCGGCGTCGAAAAGACGATCGATATCGCCGACGCCACGGAGAGCGACTACGGGGCACTGTTCGGTGCACTCGAACGGCTCAGAGAGCCGATCCTGGAGGGGCGAACGGATCCCAGACTCTACGAGACCGACGAGGGAGACGTCGTCGACGCGACACCGCTCCCGCTCAGAGAGCACGAGGCGGAGGGATACGACGCGACGGGTTTCGATAGCTTCAACGGCGCTATCGACGAGTACTTCTATCGGCTCGAAAGCGAGGCCGAGGAATCAGTCGAGACAGGGAGCGACCGACCCGACTTCGAATCCGAGATCGCGAAGTACGAACGGATTATCGAACAGCAGGAGGGCGCGATCGAAGAGTACGAACAGCAGGCCGAACAGGAGCAACGGAAAGCCGAATCACTCTACGGGAACTACGATCTCGTCGACGAGATCATTTCCACAGTCCGCGACGCCCGGGAGGAGGGACGACCGTGGTCCGAGATTGAAGAGCGGTTTGAGGCAGGCGCAGAACGCGGAATTGAGGCGGCCGAAGCGGTCGCCGGTATCGACGAGGCGTCGGGGACGATCACGATCGATCTCGGCGACGGGGAGATCGATCTCGATCCCGCAGTCGGCGTCGAAAAGAACGCCGACCGGCTCTACACCGAAGCCAAGCGTGTCCGGAGCAAAAAGGAGGGCGCACAGGCGGCGATCGAGGACACCCGCGAGGATCTCGAAGACGTCCACCGCCGCCGCGAGGAGTGGGAGGCCGACGACGAGCAAGAAACTGACGAAGAGACCAACGTCGAACGGGATTATCTCTCGATGGCGTCGGTCCCGGTCCGCTACGACGAGAAGTGGTACGAGCGGTTCCGGTGGTTCCGAACGAGCGACGGCTTTCTCGTGTTGGGCGGGCGAAACGCCGACCAGAACGAGGAACTTGTCAACAAGTATCTGGACCCCTCCGATCGGTTCTTTCACGCACAGGCCCACGGTGCTCCTGTAACAATTCTCAAGGGAACCGAACCGGACGAACCGGCCCGCGACGTCGAGATCCCCGAGACCAGCAAACAAGAGGCCGCACAGTTCGCCGTTTCGTACTCTTCGGTCTGGAAGGACGGCAAATTCGAGGGCGATGCCTACGAGGTCGGTCCCGATCAGGTATCGAAGACGCCCGAGAGCGGCGAGTACATCGAGAAGGGAAGCTTCGTCATCCGCGGTGACCGCGAGTACTATCGCAACGTCGCGGTCGGCGTCGCCGTCGGCATCAAGTGCGAACCCGATACCCGCGTGATCGGCGGCCCGCCGTCGGCCATCGAGCCGGTGGCCGAAACCACTGTCCAGCTCGAACCAGGCCAGTACGCCCAAAACGACATCGCAAAGCGGCTCTACCGGACGTTTCGTGAGCAGTTTTCGGATACGAGCTTCGTTCGGAAGATCGCGAGTCCGGACCGAATCCAGGAGTTTTGTCCCCCCGGCGGGAGCCGGGCAGCCGACGAGTAATCGTCAGTCGCGCCCTCGGTCGGGCCGACGGCGACTGATGACTCCGCCGGTTATAAGCAGCCGCCGGCCGTCGGAGCGAGTATGTTCCGGCAGGCGCTGAGCTATCCGACTCGACCGCCCGAAGGCGGACGGTCCGTCATCGCCGGCGGAATCGTACTCATCGCCATCACCGTCTGTTTCGGAATCGCGACTCTAGACACTCCCTACGCGTATCTCGCTGCCGTTGGACTCCTGCCGTGGCTCCTCATTCGGGGCTACTACGTTCGGGTCGTCCGGACGACAATCGGGCGAACGCGACCGACGCCGCCCCGCTTCGACGATCTCAAGCGTTTGCTCATAAACGGCATAATAGCGGTTTTGATTTCGGTTCTCTACTTGCTACCCGGCGGTTTGGTTCTTGGCCCCCTCGCTGTGGTTCAGGCCCTCGAACTCGACGTTTCCGGGAGCTTCACGGCGACGATCCCCGATCCTGCAGTCACGGGCGGGACCGCTCTGATCGGCCTCGTTGCGGTGGTCGCGCTCATGTCGGTTTTCGGCGCGCTCTACGTCCTTCCGGTCGCGGTCGCACGGTTCGCACACTCGGGCGAGTGGCGAGCAGCGCTGGAGATCCGAACCGTCATCGACGGAGCCCTGACCGAAGACTACGCCATCGCGTGGGGTATCTCGCTCGTCCTCCAGGCGCTTTTATTGCCCGTCGCGTACCTGCTCCGGATCCTCCTTTTCGGCTTCTTTCTGCACTTCATCGTCGCCGTTGGTGTTCGGTACTGCTACGGACAGGGCGTCGGCACGGCGCTCGATCTGACGCCTGCCGAGTCTGATCGTCGGGAGGCGGAGACGGACAGCCAGATGGGCGAGGCTGAACCAGACCTCTCCCCGGCGTTCACCCGTGTCGACACCGTCCAGTGGGGCGTAAACCCCAGCGAGGACAACGAGCCGATGACCAAAGGCGTTCGGTCCGGTGGACGGGACGATACCGGAACCGAGGTCGGGACTGCGGTGGACACAGACGACAAGGAAGACGGAACGGAGAGATCGGACCTTCGGTCCGCCGTCAGGCGGGTTTCCGACGACGAGTCGGGAGCTGATCGATAGCTCCCGGAGGGCGAATCCGAGAGCACTTACCGCTGCCGGGCGCAGTGCCGGTATGCGCATTGCCGACCGTGAGGAGGGAGAGGGCCGCCGAGAGCGGATCTCCGTCGTCCCGGAGAGTCTCGACGACCTGTGGCATCTCACCTACATACTCGAGCCCGGCGATTCCGTCTCCGGTGATACGACCCGGCGGATCCAGCGCGACGACGACAAGATGCGGGACACGGGCGGGCAACGCGAGCCGATGTGGATCGAGATCGAGGTCGCCGACGTCGAGTTCGCGAAGTTCTCCAATCGGCTCCGTGTCGGCGGCGAGATCGTCGACTGCTCGCGGGAGGACCAACTCGGGTTTCACCACACGTTCAACATCGAGGAACACGACGAGGTGACGATCGAGAAAGTCTGGCAGATCGACCAACTCGAACGGCTAGAGGAAGCGGTCGAAGCCGCCGAACAGCCGGACGTCGCTATCGTAACGGTCGAGGAAGGCCAAGCCCACGTCCATACTGTCGCCCAGTACGGCGTCGAGGAACGAGCGACGATCACTGGAACGACCGGGAAAGGCGAGTACGCTAGGGGCCGCGATGAACTCTTCGCGGAGATCACCGCTGTCGTCAAGCGTCTCGACGTCGAGGCGATCATCCTCGCGGGCCCCGGATTCACCAAACAGGACGCGCTCGATTACATCGAAGACAACGCCGCCGATGCCGCCGAGAAGATACAGGTCGTCGACACCGCAAGCGTCGGCGACCGTGGCGTCCACGAGGTACTCAAGCGCGGCGCAGTCGACCGGATCCAGACGGAGACGCGCATCTCGAACGAGGCTGAACTCATCGATGAACTCATGGAGCGGATCGCCGAGGGGGCGGAAGTCGCCTACGGGATCGAGGAAGTGGCCGAGGCCGCCGAGTACGGGGCGGTTGACCGACTCTTGATTCTCGACGAGCGACTCCGGGCCGAGCGGGCCGGCGAGGGTGGCTGGGACCTCGATATCAACGATGTCGTCGAGGACGTTGAACGGCAGGGTGGAGAGGTAACTGTCTTCTCACACGAGTTCGATCCGGGGCAACAGCTTTCGAATCTCGGTGGGATCGCGGCGCTGCTCCGGTATCGGCTGAACTGATCGGCGGATCGAAACGGTCACTCGCCGTCGCGTCGGTGGAGGTCGACCGTCAGTCCGTCGCGGGCGACCCGAACGTCTCCCTCGATCTGCTCTTCGACGGACTCGATCATCTCCTCGTGGCGGCCGTCGGTGTGGGGATACAGATGCGTCAAATAAACGCGGCCGATATCATGGCCCGAAAGGACCGCGCCGAGTTGACTCGGCGTCGGATGGTTGTCGACGTCGATCCCGTCCGGAAACGAACAGTCGTGGGCGAGGACGGCCGACCCCTCGGCGAGGTCGGCGACCGATTCGATCGCTTCGGTGTCCGCTGAGAAGGTAAAGACGGCATCTGCCGTCTCGAATCGGTAGGCCAGACAGTACATCGAGTGGACGGTCTCGACCGCTTCGACGTCGTAGCCCGCGATCGAAAAGTCTCCGGGATCGACTTCGCGAAACGTTAGCTCGAAGCGATCGTCCATGTAGTCGTGCACCGAAAACAGTCCCTCGACGAGTTCTTCGGTTCCCTCCGGACCGACGATGTTCAGCGTGGTCTCGCCGGCCAGCCACCGCGCCTTCAGTAGCGCCATGAGGTCCGAGACGTGATCGAGATGGTGATGCGTCAGCAGGACGGTTTCGATCCCCTCGTAGCCGATGTCCGTGGAGGCGAGCGCATGGAGGACGCCGCTCCCGCAATCGACCAACAGTGGGTCCGCGTTGCCGTCCGGGTCCTCCAGCAACTGCCCCGTCTGGAACCGTTCGCCGGTCGGCATGGCTGCCCCGGTGCCGAGGAAAGTCACGCGCATACCGATACCTCGGTGCCGCGTGGCAAGTGTGCTGTGGTCGGCTAATACTGTTGGCCACCCATCCGTGAGTGTCCGATGGCCCGAACAAGTCTGTGCCGTCGATCCGCCCGAACCGTCCAACGGCTACTCCATGGTTCGTGACCGACAGAGCGAGGGGAACCCACTTGCCGGTCGAACGTCTACAGGATAGTAGATGAGCGAGGGTGAGGCGAAATCAGCCGAAGCGTGCGTTCGGGACCGGCTTTCCGGCCACGGGTTCAAGTATGATGCCGGATCAGTCGATATCGACGATGCGGACGCTTTCGCCAGACTTCAGCCGGACGTCCAGGAGTGGTGGATCGAGCAGTTCGGCGAGTTCGTTCCACAGAACGGCGGTCTGTTCACGCCGCCACAGAAGGGGGCCATCCCACGTATCGACGACAGGACGAACACGCTCGTCTGTGCGCCGACGGGCAGCGGCAAGACCCAGAGTAGCTTTCTCGCGATCGTTAACGACCTGTTCGAACGCGCCGAGTCGAACGCCGACGGTCTGGAAAACAGCGTCTACTGTCTCTACGTGTCGCCGTTGAAGTCGCTGGCGAACGATATCCACCGAAACCTCGCCCGACCACTGACGGAAATCACCGAAAAGCTGGCCGATCGTGGCGAACACGTCGACATTCGACACGCGATCAGACACGGGGATACGAGCGACAGCGATCGGCAGGCGATGCTCGATGAGACGCCACACATCCTCAATACGACGCCCGAGACGCTCGCGATTCTGCTCAATAGTCCGAAGTTCAAGCACAAACTCGAAACTGTCGAGTACGTCATCGTCGACGAGATTCACTCGCTTGCGGACAACAAACGCGGGACGCATCTGTCAGTCTCGCTCGAACGGCTCGAACGGCTCTGTGAGACGTCGCCGACCCGGATCGGCTGCTCGGCAACAGTCGAACCGCTGGAGACGGTCGGTGAATTCCTCGTGGGCGGGACACCCAAACACGACGGCGACGAACAAGACGGCTGGCAGTCTCGCGAGTTCGAGATCGTCGATGCCCGTTTCGTCCGGGAGTACGACATCGAACTGGCGTGTCCGACGGACGATCTGATAAACACGCCGCGGGAAGTCGTCACCGATCGGTTTTATGACAGGCTTGACGAGCTCGTCACCGAGCACACCAACACACTCGTCTTCACGAACACGCGATCGGGGGCTGAACGCGTCCTACACAACCTCCGTGAGCGGGGCGCGTACGACGAGTCGAACTCCGGCTGTCACCACGGATCGCTCTCGAAGGACCGTCGGACAGCGATCGAACAGGGGCTGAAAGACGGCGAACTCGACGTCGTGACGACCTCGACTTCATTGGAGCTGGGGATCGACATGCCGTATATTGATCTGGTCGTACAGGTCGGCTCGCCGAAAAGTGTCGCCGCGCTGCTCCAGCGTGTCGGTCGATCGGGACACCGGCTCGGTCGGACAGTCAAAGGCCGAGTCGTCGCGCTGGACCGAGACGAACTTATCGAGTGTGCGGTCATGTTACAGAAGGCCGAATCAGGGTTCGTCGATCGGGTGTTCGTCCCCGAGAACGCCCAGGACGTCGCCGCCCAGCAGATCTACGGGATGGCGATAAACGGACCGCGACCCGAAGCCGAGATCCGAGAAATACTCGAAAGCGCCTACCCATACCGAAACTACACCGACGACGAGTACGAGTCGCTGTTTCGGTATCTGACGGCCGGCTACGAGGGGATGGAGGACAAGAACGTCTACGCGAAGGTCTGGCGCGACGAAAACGACCCACCCGGAGGCGAACACCATTACGAGGACTTCGAGCCCGGCAGGCCCCTCGTCGGCAAACGCGGACGGCTGGCTCGGGTCATCTACATGACCAACATCGGGACGATCCCAGACTCGTTCAGCTGTGACGTGTTCACGCGATCGGGCGACGAGTGGATCGGACAACTCGACGAGGAGTATCTCGATACGCTCGAATCCGGCGACGTGTTCGTCCTCGGCGGCCAACGGTACGAGTACTGTTATCGCCGAGGATCGAAAGTGTACGTCGATCCGACGAGTGCTCGCCCGACCGTCCCCTCGTGGTTCTCCGAACGGCTCCCGCTGTCGCACGATCTCGGTCGGGAGATCCTCCGGTTCAAACAGGAGGTTCTGAATCGGCTCGAATCGGGCGGCCCGCCCGCCGTCCGCCGGTGGCTCAGAGAGTTCCCACTCGACGAGAACACTGTTCGCGGGCTTACCCGGATGTTCGACGCCCAACAGCGCTACGCGGGGGCCGAAAGTGTCTCGACAGACCGCCGCCTCGCGATCGAGGTCGAACTCGATCGCGGGGCGTACCGACGGAACTACTACGTCCATGCCAACTACGGCCGGCGATTCAACGATGGCCTCTCACGGCTGTTAGCGTACCGCTGTGCACAGCAAGCGAACGCGAACGTCAAGATCGCCGTCGCCGACCAGGGCTTTACGCTCTCGATGCCGCTGAACCGGAAGGTAGACATCGGATCGATCCTGCGAGAGATCGACCCCGACGACGTTCGCGCCGATCTTCGGGCAGCGCTTTCGGGGACCGATCTGCTCAAGCGATACTTCCGCATCAACGCGACCAGATCGCTCATGATCCTCAAACGGTACAAGGGATACGAGAAGTCCGCCAGCCAACAGCAGGTCTCCAGCGAGATGCTGCTCGGTTTCGCCGAGGAGAAACCGGAGTTCGCGGTGTTGGAGGAGACTTATCGGGAGATCTTAGAGGACAAACTCGCCGTCGAAGCCGTCGGGGCGTTCGTTGAAGATATCGCGTCGAACAGCGTCGACGTGGTCGTAAACCGGGTCGAGTCCCCGACGCCGCTCGCGTTCGGCCTCGCCACACTGATGGCGAGCGATGTCGTGCTCGCCGAGGACGAATCGGCCGTCCTTCAGGAGTTCCACGACCGCGTCATGACAGAGATCGGTGACGACGGGTCGGACGCTACGGTCGATGTCGACGGCGGGGACACTTAGCCGGCGGCCGTTTCGTTGCCCTGTGCTCGCTCGTCGTCCGGGTCGACGATCGTCGTGTCCTGACCGCGTTCGACGGGGATCCGCTCGACTACGTCCCCGTTCTCGTCGGTAACGAGGATATAGTACACGACGTCTTGATCGTCGTCGTCCTCGTCGACCGGTTGCAGAGCCTCGTCGTCGACCGATCCGGCGACGAACGACCGCACCGCCTCGTCGTCGCGTATCTCGACCGTTCGGCTTGTGTCCGCGTTCACGAAGACGTTCCGCGTCACGTCGGTGAAATCGGTCGGCGAAACCTTGATATGCCACCAGAGATCGCCGTCGATCGTGACCGGAACCGGTTCGGTAACGACGAAGTTCTGTCCCCAGTTCGTCCGAGAATCCGCCGAGCGGGCGATACCCATCGCTCGTTCGGGTCCCGTAAGCGTTTCATCGTCGGTGCCGAAGAAGGTGTATTCACCCGTCTCGGCGTCGACGAACCACACCTCGTCGAGCCCCCGCGTGTCCTCGCCGTACGGCTCCATCGCCGTCACGTACGACATCCGCTCGCCTTCGAGATCGATAACGAACGGCTGGGCGTTGTTGGCCCCGGAGGGGAGTCCGGCGACCTCGATCTGCCCTTCGTGGGCCCCGACAGTGGGCAACTGGTTGATGATACCGTTCCGGTACCCGAGCGACCCCGTCTCGTCGCGTGTAAGTGTGAGGGGGTAGAGCCGCTGCCCATCGAGGATCGGGTTCGATCGTGCCTCTTCGGGACTGAGGTGTTCGACCTCGCCATCGGGATGGAGGAGCGCGCCGCCGTCCCACGTCGGCGTCGTGTGCGGAAGTGGTGTCAGGTGCCACTCGTGACCTGTCTTCGGGTAGTACATATACGGCCGACCGTCGTGGCTGAACTCGACGGCGTCGTCGTTGTACTTCGCGAAGTAATCGGTCTTCTTGAGGTTCCAGTCGGCCGAGCGATGGAGTAGCATACCCTCACCGTAGGTGAACTGCTCTTCGTAGACCTTGATCTGTCTGTCGTCCATCCGCGTCATGTCGGTGACGAGGACCCCACGCTGGTGTTCGATCAGCGTGTTGCGGAAGCCGTCGGGCTGGATCGCATAGGACCACGCCAACGATCCGTTCTCCATACGGGCGATGTCGCTCGCCCCGAGTCTGTATTGGCGGTACGACACCGAACCGCGCGTCGTGATGTCGGCGACCTGGCGCGGAACGACCCGAGGGTTTTCGGCGTTGGCTTGCGGGAACTCCTCGACTTCGCTCGCCTCGCTCATCGTCTGTTGGGCCAGCGTTCGCTGTTCGAGCATGCCGGCCGGGATGCTGATGAGTATCGAAAGCACCGCCAGCACGCCCACAACGGTAACGAACAGTCGAAGCTTCCGCCCCGGAGAACCACCCAGTCCCAACAGGATATCGACGGGACTGTCGGCCTCCTGTAGCACCCGAACGAACGATCGGTTCGTGTCGTCGTCTACGTCGAACGGCGGGAGAAACCACAGGGCGAGCGCAGCCAGCGCGGCACCGCCACCGAAGATCGCCATCCCAGGGGAGTAAAAGACGCTGTACACGAGGCCGTGCCAGATCGGCCGAGTGAGATAGCCGAGGCCGAAGACGATACCGAGACCCAAAAGCCGCGTGACGACGTGAATCGCGAGCGACCGACCGTCGGAGCCGCCGACGGGAATACCACCCGGACCGTCGCCGCTGGAGGGACTTTGGTTTGCCATCAGGAGGAATACTCCCCCCGTACTGATAAGTCTCGCCGATACGCACCGATGTTCGGGTTCCGATTAGTCCGCAATCAACCCTTGATATTGCAGATCGGGGCCACCCGAACCACCTTGTCCCCGATCCCGAGCTCGTCCGAGACACGAACGACCTCGTCGACGCTCTTGTAGACACCGGGGGCCTCCTCGGCGATCGTCGCTCCGCTCTGGGCCTTGACGTAGACCTCCCGATCCCGCAGGTCGTCTTGAACATCGCCGCCCCAGAACTCGTTTTTCGCCTGCGTTCGGCTCATCAGCCGGCCGGCACCGTGGGCCGTCGACCCGAACGAGACGTCGAGCGACTCGGACCCGCCACAGAGGACGTACGATCCAGCGCCCATACTCCCGGGGATGATGACCGGTTGCCCGACGTCGCGGTACGCCTCTGGCACCTCCGGTCGCCCGGCTGGGAATGCCCGGGTCGCCCCCTTCCGGTGGACGTACAGCTCCTGCTGTTCGCCGTCGACCGTGTGGACTTCTTTCTTCGCGATGTTGTGCGCCACGTCGTAGAGTAGCTCCATCCCGAGGTCGTCCCACGATTCGTCGAAGACGTCCTCGAACACCGTCCGGGTCCGGTGCGTGATGAGCTGGCGGTTGACCCACGCGAAGTTGATCGCTGCACACATCGCGCCGTAATACTCTTCAGCGAGCTGTGAGCCGGCAGGCGCGGCGGCGAGTTCCTTGTCGGGAAGCTGTGAGAGCAGCCCGCTGTGGGCCTGCTCGATCTCCCGGAGGTAGTCGTTACAGACCTGGTGTCCGAGCCCCCGCGAGCCACAGTGGATCAACACGACGACCTGCTCTGCCGAGAGGCCGTAGGCGTCGGCAATCTCGTCGTCGAAGACGTCGGTGACACGCTGGACTTCGAGGAAGTGGTTCCCGGAACCGAGCGAGCCCATCTGGTTGCGGCCGCGATCTTTCGCCTTCTGTGAGACGGCGGAGGGATCGGCGTCGGGGCGGCGTCCTTCGTCCTCACAGTGGTCGAGGTCCGATTCGACGGCGTACCCCGACTCAAGACACCATTCGACGCCCTTCTCGAGGGCCGCATCGATCGTTTCTCTGTCGCCCTCGACGATTCCGCCGCCGCCAAGCCCGGTCGGGACCGCTTCGAAGAGTTGATTCACGAGTTCCTCCTCGGTCCCCCGAACGTCGTCGTACTCGAGGTTTGTCTTCACCATTCTTACGCCGCAATTTATATCATACCCCACTGCTCCGGGCGATATACACCCGTTCTCGGCGTCGATCCCCGCGACGCCGCCGACGGGGAAGCCGTACCCCTGATGCCCGTCGGGCATACAGATCGCGTGTTCTTCGATTCCCGGGAGATGCGTCGTATTCTTTAATTGCTGGAGCGTCTTGTCCTCGGCGATCTCCTCGAGCAGGCGTTCGCTGGCGAAGACCCGAGCGGGGACGCGCATGCCCCCTTCGGGTGGGATCTCCCAGACGTGCTCGCGGACTTTGTGAAGCGTGATACCGTCCGCGTCGAACGTAGTCATACCGACAGTTGTGCGCGCCCGGTCCAATAAGTTACGACACGGCGGAGCCATCCCGGAAACGTTTCGACCTGCGTGACGAGCAGTGAGTCCGAACGGGTATTGATATGGACTCCGGAAAACGTCCATGTATGAGCGAGTCGGTTGCACCGTCCCGTCCCGGAGTTCGGACGTCGCTTCGCCCCGACGGGAGAGCCATCGGACACGACGCCGGTATCGAGCGAGAGAACGGAACGCCATGACGCGGACTGAGGTCGCCGATGCACGGTCGACGACGGACCTCCGTGCCGTCGTCGTCGACGACTCACAGTTCATGCGCACCGTCATCTGCGACATGCTCGAAGACGAGGGGATCTCCGTCGTCGAGACAGCCTCCGATGGGGCCTCGGGGGTCGAAGCCGTCGAACAGCACGATCCGGACGTGGTCACCATGGACCTCAAGATGCCCGGGATGGACGGCATCGAGGCGGTCGAAGAGATCATGTCGACGCATCCGACACCGGTGTTGGTGCTGTCAGCCCATGCCGCTGACGGCGCAGAGTTGACGTTCGAGGCGATGGACCGTGGCGCGGTCGATTTCTTCGAGAAACCCAGCGGCGAGGTTTCGGTCGGCATCAAACAGCAACAGGACGCACTCGTCGAGACGGTCCGGTCGGTTGCGAACGCGGACGTTTCGGCGACGGAGGCCGCCGCCGAGCACACGCCCTCTACCGCGAGCGTCACCGCTTCGGCGTCGGAATACGTCTCGAATCCGACGCTCGTCATCGGGTCGTCGACCGGCGGTCCGACAGTCGTCGAGGGAGTGCTCAGCGAACTTCCACCGGAGGCTGACCTCCGGATTCTCATCGTACAGCACATGCCCGATGGATTCACCGGCCGCTTCGCCGAGCGACTGGACGAGGCCAGCGAGTATAACGTTCGCGAGGCGACCGACGGCGCACGGATCGGTGGCGGGGAGGCCGTCGTCGCGAAAGGCGGCAAACACCTTCGGGTGTCCGGATACGGCGGCGGGCGGATTCGGTTGTCGCTTTCGGAGGACGAGCCTGTCAACAACGTCCGACCGGCCGTCGACGTCACGCTCCGGACGGCCGCGGCACAGATCGACGGGCCATTAACGGCAGCGATACTGACCGGAATGGGGAAAGACGGGGCGACGGGCGTCCGGGAAGTAAGCGCCGCCGGCGGGACAGTCGTCGCACAGGACGAAGAGACATCCGCGGTGTTCGGGATGCCACAGCGGGCGATCGAGACGGGCGCAGTCGACGACGTTCGGCCCCGTGACGAACTCGCTGCGGGCGTTCTGGACGCGATTACGACGGGAGAAAAGCAATGAACGACGATCACATCCATGCGTTCGTCTCCGAGAGCCGGGAGAGCATCACAGACCTCAATAACGCGCTTTTGGCGCTCGAAGACGATCCGAACGACGAAGAGGCGATCGAGTCGGTGTTTCGAACCGCCCACACGCTGAAGGGGAATTTCGGCGCGATGGGCTTTTCCAACGCTAGCGACCTCGCCCACGTACTCGAGGACCTCCTCGACGAGATACGTGACGGCGAAATCGAGGTCACGCCGGAGATCATGGACGCCGCCTTCGAGGGCGTCGACCGGATCGAGACGATCGTCGACGAGATCGAACGCGACGGCGACTCGGCGACGAACCCAGAGGAGACGACCGCTCGACTGCGGGCCGCGATCGAGGAGGGAAACGCCGCGATCTCCGACGACGAAACGGACGACAACGGAGCGGCCTCGGACGAAGCCTCCGAAGAAACCGAGGAAACCACCGGAGACACTGAGGCCGACGTCGACGTGACGTTTGCCCACGCGGAGGAGCCCCCACTATTCGAAGGGGCCGAAACCATCAGTCACGCGCGAATCGGCGTCGACCCCGACGGAATGCTCGGTGTCGACGGGATGTTGGTGCTTGAACCGCTCTCGGAGGCGTTCGATGGGCTCGAGACGGCCCCGGCGCGAGACGAAATCGAAGAGGGCGAGTACGACGGCGAGTTCGACGTGTTCGTTCCCGGTATCGCCTCCGCCGAGCTGACGGAAACGCTCGAAACCGTCGGTGCGGTCGAGACGTTCGAGGTAGCAGAGATCGCCTCCGGAACAGATGTCGAGTCGGACGCCGCCGAAACGGCTGAGGAGACGACCGCGGAGGCCGACGAAACGGCAGATGAATCCGGCGAAGCAACCGAAGCCGATCAGACGGACACGGAGGCCGATGACGATGCGACAGCCGACGAAGCCGAAGAAACGGCTGATCAAGCCGACGGAAGCGATGACGGGAGCGGGGACGCCGACAGCGGTTCCAGCGGCGGTGGCTCCCGGTCGAGTTCCAGCGGTGGGAGCGATATCTCGTCGGTCCGCGTCGACGTCGATCGACTCGACGAACTTCACGGGCTCGTCGAACAGCTCGTCACCGGTCGGATCACGATCCGGCGCGCAATCGAAAACGAAGACTTCGAGACGGCACAGAACAGCTTGAGTGACTTCGATAAGGTGACCTCGCGGCTACAAAACACCGTCATGGACATGCGGTTGATCCCGCTCCGCCGCGTCGTGAGCAATCTCCCCCGCGTGGTCCGAGACGTCGCCCGCAGCCAGCGCAAGGAGATCTCCTTCGAGATGCACGGGCAGGATATCGAACTCGACCGATCGATACTGACCGAGATCGAAGACCCGCTCATCCACATTCTCAGGAACGCGGTCGACCACGGTATCGAATCGCCCGAAGAGCGCGAAGCGGCCGGAAAGCCCGAAGAAGGGACGATCGAACTCCGGGCCACCAGAGAACGCGACCACGTCACGATCACTGTTTCGGACGACGGCGCCGGAATTGATCCCGACGCAATGCGCTCGAAAGCCGTCGAGGAGGACGTCATCCCCGAATCCGAGGCCGAGTCCATGCCGGACGACGAGGCGTACGATCTTATCTTCCATCCGGGCTTCTCGACAGCGAACGAAGTGACCGACGTCAGCGGCCGCGGCGTCGGGATGGACGTCGTCCACAGCACCGTCGAACAGCTCGACGGGACGGTAAACGTAGACAGCGACCCCGGCGAGGGGACGACGGTCGAACTCCGGCTTCCCGTGTCGGTTGCGATCGTCAACGTTCTGTTCGTCGCCGTCGGCGAACAGGAGTACGGCATCCCGATCAAGAATATCGACGAACTGACACACGCGTCGGATACGGAAACTGTCAACGGCAAGACGGTCGTCAGACACGACGACGATGTCTATCCCGTCATCCGGCTCGAGGAGGCCCTGGAGATCGAAGAGGGAGCGCTGGCCGCGTCGACATCGGACGATGGTTCCGCGGTCGCAACCGACGGCGGACCCCCCGACGGTGGTGACGGAACCGATTCGTTGACCCAGTCCGAACCGGATGTCGGTGGCGCGTCCGGGGGCCTCTCGGACGAGGATGGCATGCTGGTTCGGATCCGCGAATCCGTCCGTCCCGTCGCGCTCCGCTGTGACTCGTTCAGCGACCAGGAGGAAGTCGTCGTCAAGCCGCTTGAGGGATCACTAAGCGGGATTCCCGGGCTTAGCGGTACTGCAATACTGGGCGACGGCAACATCGTCCCCATACTGGACGTGGTGAGTCTCGAGGAATGAGCCGCACCGACATCGATCCGGGGCTCGAGAGCGTGGTCGAGTACATCGCCGACAGCATGGCCTTCGAACCGGATTCGTACAACGAGTCCTATCTCGATCGTCGGGTCTCGGCCCGAATGCGGCGAACCGGCTGTGAGGACTACGGCGAGTACCTTGAGGTGCTCTCGACGGACACCGACGAGCAGGCAGCGCTTCTGGACGCACTGAGCATCAACGTTACGAGTTTCTTCCGGAATCCGGAGGTCTGGGAGGGGCTCCGAGGCGTGCTCCGAGAACTGACCACTGACAGCCGAACTGTCCGGTGTTGGAGCGCCGCGTGTGCTGACGGCCGGGAGCCGTACTCGATCGCGATGCTCGCGCGGGACGATCGACAGATCGACGAACGAGCCGTCGAGATTACCGCGACCGACATCGACGCCGAAACGCTGTCGGAGGCCCGCAACGGCGTCTACGAATCGACTCGAACGACCGATATCGGTGCGCAACTGGAGCCGCTTTCGGACCCCAGCGACCACGTCGACATCTCCGAAGAAAACACATCTTTCCAGGTCAAACAACCGGTCAAACAGATGGTCTCGTTCGAACAGCACGATCTCATAAGTGGGCCGAAAAAAAGCGGGTACGACCTGGTCCTCTGCCGGAACCTCCTGATATACATCGATCGGTCGTACAAGGAGCCGATCTTCGAGACGCTCACGGAGGCGCTTCGGCAGGAAGGAATCCTGACGATCGGGAAATCGGAAACGCTACCGCGGAAGTTCAGAGACGAATACGAACCGTACGACAGAGGCAATCACATCTACCGGAGGGACTGAGATGTCGCTGTACCAGTTGGAGCGTGAGCAGGACATCGACGAACTCGTCGAGACGCTTCGTCGGAGCGAGAACCCGTCGATCAGACGCCGGGCAGCCGAAATTATCGGCGGGCTGTTCGAATCCGACGACGTCGACGAGTCCGATCTCACACTGGAATCCGAGACGGAGAACGAACTCGGGATCGAATCCGAGGACGACGACACGGAGACCCACTCCGTCGTCGACGTGTTGATTTCGGTCGTCGGCGAGGACGACGACGAGAAAGCCAGGGCCGCCGCGATAGACGCCCTCGACAAACACAGCCAGGAGGCCCTCGAGCGAGTCGTCGATGAACTGTCCGACAAAGAGCTAGATTCGGCGGCGGATTGGGTCGCTGCCAAGGCGTTCGCGGACGTTCTCGACGACGAGCAACCAGAACTCCGCATGGCAGCGGCGACCGGGCTAGGACGAGTCGGCGATCGGAGCGTGACTCCGGCAATCATAAAACGTCTCGAAGACCCCGATCCCAGAGTCCGTTGCCGGTCGGCAGCGGCCTGTGGTCGGATCGGTGACCCGCGTGCGGTTGAGCCGCTCGAAAAACGACTACAAAACGACCAGAACACCGACGTTCGCAGGGATGCTGCCGAGGCGCTCGGTGAGATCGGCAACGAGGGCGCGATGCGGGTATTGATCGACGGCTCCGAGGACCCGAACGAATCGGTCCGTCGGGTCGTCGCCGATTCCCTCGGAGAGTTCGGGAGCGTCGCACCGGTCGAGACGCTTGTCGAATTCCTCGAAGACGATAGCGAAGCGATCCGACGAACCGCAATGTTCTCGCTCGTCGAAATTCTCTCGAACGCCCCCCCGCAACGAAGCCACGAGGTTCGGGAGGCGACGGCCGACAAACTCACTTCGGCGACGGCAGGGGAAGTGGTGCCACCGCTCGCAGAGATACTGAAAAAGAGTTCCGGGACACCACAGCGACGTAACGCGGCGTGGCTCCTCGGTCGGGTCGTCGGCAACCGACACCGGGCCCCAGCCCGAGAGGCACTCATCGAAGCCCTCGGCGACGATGACGGCATGACCGCCCAGTTCGCGGCGACCAGTCTCGCCCGACTTGACGATCCGTCGCTGGAATCGGAGCTGCTCGATCTCGTACACGATACGGAGGCCGACGAGTCGGCGCGCTCGAAGGCACTTTTCGTGCTCGGCAAGATCGGCGGCGAGCGGACGCGGACTGATCTCGGCGAGTTCGTCGATCAGACCGAAAGCGACGCGCTCCGCGAGCAGGCGTTCTCGTCGCTCTCGAAAGTCGGTGGGATCGGCGCGGGTGAGACCTCATGAGCAAGTCCGAACGGAAACTACTCGATACGACCGGCCGGTTCACGCAGGTCGTCCGCGACGGCAACAAGATGAACGATATCGACTGGACCGACGGCCGAATACTGCTGTCGAACCGCCGGCTCGTCCTCGCCGGCACCGAGGGCAAGCGGACCCTACAGCTCTCGAAGGTCGACCGGATCGAGGGCCGATACGACGTCAATCGGACGATCGCACAGGTCACCGATTACGTGAGCGTCCGCCTCGGGAAAGACGTCTATCTCGTGTCGACGGGCGAATCCGAGAGCTTCGAGCGGCTGTTGCACAAGACGATCCTCGACGGCGAGATCGTACTCGTCAAGCACCCGGCCATTGAGGGGGGTGTCGTCCAGGATGTTAGTTGGCGAAAGGCGCGCGTGAAGATCGACGAGGATGCAGTCAATCTCGCCATCGAGGACGGATCCTTCGTCCAGATCGAGATCGAAGATGTCGGGACGATCGATCAGGGCGAGCGGACGGTGAAATCGAAAGAACGGCCGGTTCTCGAGGCCGAACACACCGTCGATGGGACGAGCGTCGAGACGTACCTCTCCGGCAATCAAAAACACTGCTCGGTCCTGAGTTCCGTCCTGGAACGGGGCGCCGAACAGAACTCCTCGTCGATCGATCTCAGCAAGGACGAGACGGAAGTGCTGATGGCACTTTACTCGGGTGTTTCCTCCTTCGAGGTCCCGGAGTTCCTCGATATGGATCCCGACGACGTCGAGGAGATCTACGAGCGACTCATCGAACTAGACGTCCTCCAGGAGGTCCGTATCCGCCGTGAGGTCGCGCTGAAACCCCGCGGTCGGAACATCGCGAGCGAGTCGATGAACAGCCAGTAGCGTCACGAGTTGGGTGCAGTCGCCCGTGTCGGCCTACTCTGTCTCCGGTATGGTTACGTCGGGAAGCGAACGCTGGATCTGTTCGCGTCGTGCCTCGAACTCGCCGGGAAGTACGAGCCGCTCACCGAGAGCTTCGAGCGGTTCGTCGCTGGTGTAGCCGGGACCGCTAGTGGCGAGTTCGAACAGTATGCCGCCGAATTCCCGGAAGTAAACCGACCGAAACCAGTGACGGTCGATCTGCTGGGTCGGCCGGAGCCCCGCCGACTGGACAGCCTCGCGCATTGCTTTCTGGTCCCCGTCGGAGGGTGTCTGAAACGCGACGTGATGCACCGTTCCCGAACCCTGCCGCCCGGCCTCGATGGTCGGCAGCACGTCGACGTAGCGCCCGACTGGCCCATTGGCGGCGAATCGGGTTCGCTCGTCGCCAGTCGCGCCCTCGGTTGTCTTTTCAGTGCCGCTTTCCTCGAACCCCATCGTCCGAAGCAGATCCGCTGTCGGAGCCGGATCACCGAGCCAAAGCGTCACTGAGTGAAAGCCACGGATCGCCGCGTCCTCGGGGACGAACTCCGTCCACGGGACGGTCGGGTCATCCCCGGGGATCCCGACTTCGACTAACTCCACCGGGAGCCCACCGGGATCCTCGAACGGAAGGACGGTCTCGCCGAACCGGTCGATCCGATCGCCGTACGTGACGTCGTATCGGTCGAAGCGATCTTCCCAGTACTCGAGGCTCCCCTCGGGCACACGGAAGGCGGTCCGAGCGACCTGTCCGGAGCCGACTTTCCCCCGAGAGAGATCCGTCCAGGGGAAAAACGTCATACTGGTCCCGGGATTGCCCTCGGCGTCCGCAAAAAAGAAGTGATACGTCTCGGGGTCGTCCTGATTGACCGACCGCTTGACGAGTCGGAGTCCGAGTGTCTCGATCCAGAAATCGAGGTTCCCTTGAGGATCGTTCGTAACACAGGTGACGTGGTGAATGCCGGGCGTCGGCGGGGGCGTCGTCATTGTCCGTGCTACGGGCCCTGGGCTCTTGAAGATGCGCTGACACGGATGTTACGGCACCATTTGTCACGGTCCCCGAGTCGGTCCTACCGACCCGCCGATGAATGAGTATGTTTTTGCGTATCGATTCCAATCTCGTCGGTATGGCTGCCCATGGCACTCGTGGCGATGGCACTGAGCCCGCTTCCCTCCCGAACATCGTTCCCCTCGAGTTATCCCATCTCTCCCGTTTGAGTTGGGAACTCGGCTCCCACGTCGTGAGCGATTCCGACTCCGTCCTGATCAACGAGTGGGACCACGCGAGCAACCGGTGGCAACTCTCCGTCTTCGAGGTCACGGCCAACACCGTCATCATTCGGGTCCGGACTTCGGTCGGCAGAGAACGCTTCTATGGGGCGATAGACTCAGAGTTCCGATCCGCACTAGCGGCGATCGAAACGGCTCCATCCTGGCAGCGAATCGAGTGACACGGGACAGGGCTCCGGTTCACCTGTCGACGATCGCTTCGTACCGCGCGCCGGTCTGTTTCAGAGTCTCCGTCGAGTAGAGCCGTTCGTGATTGACCGGAAGATACTCCTCGGCCAGTTCGTCGATCTTTTCGTCGACCGCGTCCTGATCGCGGCCGTGTATCATGGTGAACAGGTTGTAAGGCCAGCCCTGTTCGGGCCGGCGTGGCCGGTGATAACACAGCGTCACGTACGGGAGCTCTCCGACCGTTTCGCCGTACGTATCGAGATCGGCGTTGGGGACGTCCCACACTACCATGCAGTTCGAATCGAATCCTGTTACGATGTGATTGACGATGCAGCCGATGCGCTTGATACAGCCGTCGGCCGCCAGTGTGCCGATCGCTTCGACGACGTCGGCCGCCGGCGCGTCGACAGCCGATGCGATGTCCCGATACGGTGTCTCCGAGAGCGGAAAGCCGTCCTGTATCTCGAGGATGAGCCGCCGGTCGAGCGCCGAGAGGTCGGCCGCGGCTGTCTCTGAGATCCGGGTCGCGTCGACGCTCGTCGAGGCGACCGACTCGCGCGCGAACCGATCGCCGTTGACAACGGGAAACTCGAGATCGATATAATAATCGGTCACCATCGGCAGCACCAGTACCGTACAGCCAGTCTCGGATTCGATCTCCGCGATTATCTCGTTGCGTTTCTCGAGTGAGGCCGCGGTGACGACGAACCACATGTTCCACTCGTGATCGCGGCGATAGTTGTGATTCACCTGCCGGTGACCGTTTATCATCTCGGCAATCTCGTCGAACCGTTCCGCCGGGGCGCGAACGGCAGCGAGCGTCGAGGAACCGATGACCGGTGGATTCAGTACCGCGCCAAACCGGCGAAAAATCCCCCGCTCGCGGAGCCGCTCGACGCGGTCTAACGCCGCTGTCTCGTCGATACCGAGATCGGCCCCGACCTGACGGAACGGCCGTTCGACCACTGGAAAGTCGGACTGGTAGCCGTCGATGAGCGCCGCGTCGATGTCGTCGATATCGGCGCGCCAATCGTCGCCCTCGGGGGCTGGCGTGGTCATTGCCTTCCCTATGGATTCGAGGGTTTAGGCTCCGTCGGTTCCCCTGATCCGAACGGGGTATTCAGCCCCGGTATTCGGTTGTCGAACCAAGGACGTTTTTGTTCCGGGCGCCCGAATGTCTGATATGGCTCAAACGACCGAGCGGTACGGGGAGTGGCCGCTGAAGCGGCTGATGACCGAAGTCGTCGGCTCGGGGCACAAATCGGCCGACGACATGACGCGCGAGCAGGCGAGTGAGGCGTTCCGGCGAATCCTCGGCGGTGAGCCGGACCCAACGACGCTCGGTGCGTTCTGGCTTGCCAACCGCTGGAAGCGCAACACGCCCGAGGAACTCGCGGCGTACGTCGACGTGATGTCCGAGGGTGTCCGGACGGCCGTTCCGGATTGCGATCCGGTCGATTGCGGCGCGAACTACGATGGCAAGGGTCGAAGCGCCTTGCTCGGAGTCGCTGCCGGACTCGTCGCGGCAGCGGCCGGGACGCCCGTGGTAACTCACTCTGGCAACCGCGTCCCGACGCAGAAACAGGACGCCTACAAGCACGTGCTTGACGAGCTGGGCGTCCGGACGGATATCTCGCCCGAGGAGTCCGCCGATATGGTCGACGACGTCGGCTTCGGGTTCTACTACCAGCCGAACTTCGCCCCTGAAATCGTCGAACTCTCCGAAAGACGGGACATGATGGGTGTCCGAACGTTCGTCAACACCATCGAGACACTGGCGAACCCGGCAGGCGCGTCGGTCCACCTCGGCTCGTTCTATCATCTCCCGTACGCCAAACGGATCATCGATACGTTCCGGGCCTCGGAAACGTCCGACATCGATCGCGTCGTCATGTTCCAGGGACTGGAGGGCTACGACGACGTCCGTCCGGGATCGACGAAGGTCGCCGTCTGGGACGACGGCGCGGAGATCGAGGACTTCGATATCGAAACGCCCGAATACGGGATGGACTTCGAGAGCGAGGACCTCGGGGTGGACGACATCGCCGCCGATTCAGCCGCTATCACGGAGGCTGTACTCGCGGGCGATCGTACCGACCGATTTGCCGACGCCATCGCAGTCAACGCGGCGCTCCGGATCTACGCCGGCGGCGACGCCGACGACATCGCTGCGGGGCTCGAAACAGCACGCGAAGCGCTCGAATCGGGCGCGGCGGCAGAGCGGCTTGAAGCGCTCCGGGCGTTCTGAGACGCGACTCGGTTCTATTTTTCGCTACCGCACCCGGAGCGAAAGGGCGATGATCGAAAGCCCGATGAGCACGAACAGCCCCTCGATTAGGACGCCGATGCCCAGCGGGACGGCAAGGAGCTCGAAGGTGACGCCGGCGAGTGCGACACCGACGACGATGAGTGCGAACCCGACCGCCAGAAAGCCGAGCGACCGGTCGTAGGTGCGTTGGTACGCGCTCACGGCGAGATACGTCACGAAACCGCCGATGACAACGATGAGCGTTTTCACGACGGCTATCGCGAGCTGGACTTCCTGACCGACTCCTGTGTGTGGCATGCTCAGAGCTCCCTCCGTACCTCGGACCACATCTCGGCGAGCCGTTCGTCAGCCCGCTTTGCGGGCCGTTCGATCTCGATTTCGATCTCGACTTCGTCCGCCGCACCGTCGCGGGCGATGATTATTTCTTCGAAATCGAGTTCGTACCGGTTGGCGTGGCTCCCGTCCTCGCGTATTTCGGTGCCCTCCTTGACGAGCGTCGCGTCGGACAGTCGATCGAGCTTTCGATACAGCGTCGAACGGGGGATGTCACACCGCTCGAGAAGTTCCTTGGCTGTCCGTGGCTCCGTCAGTTCCGAGAGGATGGCGCGACCGTCTTCGTCGTGGAGTGCCGCCAACACTGTCTCCGGGTCGGGGGCGTCGTCGTCCACCAACGGATCCCGGACCATACAGCGAATTTTGACCGCGGACATAAATACGGTCGTATTCTGGATCGTGCGATGATGTCAGACGCGGCGTACCTACAGATACACGAGGTGAGTGCCCCGAGGTGGCCCCGCGGTGGCTCACCGGAAAGCCCGCTCAAAGACGACCCGATCCTGCTGGCTGTAGACGTGATACGCCGCGGCGATAATGAGGCCGAGAGAGAACCCAGCCGAGACGATCGCTGGCGTCAGTTCCGAGAGCAGTGGAACCCCGATCCCGACGCCGAGGAGAGTCACCAGTCCCAACACGCCCCAGGCGAAATAGAACTCCCCCCACGAGAGGGCGTACTGCGGGACGACTTCCATGTAGACTTCGACTTGCTCGACGCGATCGAGCAACTCGACTGTTCGATCGTCGGGATCGTAGGAGACGATGCCGAGGTCGTCGAGTTTCGGCAGATGCGTCTGGTGCAGCGAGACGTACACCGACTGGCGTTTGTTCGTCGGTGGCGGGTCGGACCCGGACTCGCTGGCGGCGATCGATTCGGCGAGGTCGCTCACGTCCGCAAGACCGTCGCTTTCGCGCAACGACTCGATAGCGTGCCGCCGTCTCTCGTTGCGGAGGATGTCGTGAATCGTCCCCTCATCGAGCGGTTCGCTCCCCATTTTTGACCCCACGGACGCTGACACAGCGGCCGATTACAAACGCAGTCTCAAGAAGGTATGGTATTTTCTTACAACCACTCGTCGGGCTTCGTGTCGTAATCGAGTTCGGTCGCCGCGATCTCCTCGACGGACTCATCCGGGAGCTCCTCCGTCTCGAACGAGTCGCCGTCGAAACGGATCAGCTTGCCTTTCTCGGTCGGTTCGGGCTCCCTGTCGCGCCGGCGAGCGACCTCGATATCGTGGTCATCGAACTCCTTGACGATCGTCTTCAACGCCACGGGACGTCCCCACAGTTCGAAGACTCGTTCGAGAGTCTGTTTGGCCTCCCGAAGGTCGAGCTGTACACCGTTGTAATGATGCACCAAGAGCAGCTCGTTTCGGTTCCGGAAATTGCCGTCGTGGACCGCGATCGTCGGCTTGCCGAAGTTCGTAAACCGGAGCATGAGCTTCTTTTTGACGTCCCCGGCGTCGGTCGAGGTGACCCGGAAGTCGTCCGTCGTGTGGGTGTACTCGTACGTGAAGTAGTCGTTTTCTTCGACGAACTCCTCGGTGAGGAAGGCATCGAGAAACGTCACGTCGTTGTGACTTTCACGGACCTCGTACATCCGATCCCAGCCAGCCGTGCGATCGACGTCCTCGATCGCCGCGTCGATCGAATCGTAGCGGTCTGTTTCGAAGAGGTACCTGGCGGTCTGTTCGAGTTCGCTTTGGGAGACGGACTTGAGAAAGCCCCGGTGTTCGCGCTTGACCAGCGAGTAGTGTCGTTCAGCCAGCCCCTCGTAGGTCAAGAGCTTCCAAGGGTACGTTTCGACGTCGATATCGGCGTCTTCGTCGCGAGCACGGGCGAGAGCGTCCCCGTCGATTCGGGGATCCGAGGAATCGAGTTCCTCGAGGTGTCTGCCGGGAGCCTCGACGATCGGGTCCGGTTCCAGGGCATTCAGCACCGCGTCCAGATCGACGGTATCGTAGAAATTCCGCCAGGTCACGCCCTCGACGCGGAGCAGGTGCTCGATGACCTCCCGGCGATTGCGTCGGTTTTCTACGTACTGCCACAGCTCGAAGCCGAGTTTGTATGGATTCAATCCCGGCGACCCGAGCACCTGTGCCATGTGATCGGCGTAGGAGATGAACTCGTCGGCGGCCGCGAAGTTCTCGTCGGCCATCATCTTCGACTCCCAGTAGGCCGCATGGCCCTCGTTCATCACTTTCGTCATCTTCTGGGGCGCGAAATAGTACGCCTCCTTGCGGAGCAACTCGAGGATCTCCCGTTGCCACTCCTCGTACTCGGCGGCCCGCTCCGAACCGTCGTCGTAGGCTTTTCCGTGGGTTGTCAGAAACGCCAGGAGGTCCCGCTCGGGGCTGTCCGGAAACGTCGGCCCACCGTCCTCGTCGCTCATCGAATCGAGCCACTCCTCGTCGAACACCTCACGTCTGACCTCCGCCGAGAGGTCGAGTTCATCGAGTTTCTCGTCGATATCCTCCGGCGTCGGCGACTCGTCTTGCCACTCTTCGGAAGTGGAAAACGGCTGGTGCTGATCGATGTTGTCCTCCAGACAAAGGATGTGATCGATCCACGCCTCGACTTCTTCCCGATCGATCTCGGGATCGTCCATGTACTCGGCGATCGTCTCCGCGTGTCGTTCGAGCATCGCTGCCGCCTCCGGTGCCGAGCCGAACATCCGGAACCACTCGTTGTTCTTGAAGAAATCCGAGTGGGCCTCGACGTGGGTGATGACGGCCTTCTGGTCGGCGAGTTCGTTCGACTCCTGTAGGAACGCGTTTGCGGGATCGTCGTTGTTGACGATCTCGAACGCTTTCCCGCCGAGGAACTGACGCTGCTTCTGCTGACGGTCGTACTGCATCCCCCATCGCCAGTGGGGATACCGGCGCTGGAACCCGCCGTAGGCGATGAGTTCGTTCATCTCGTCGTAGTCGACGACCCAGTAGTTCACGGGGAAAGGATCGAGGCCGAGTTTCCGTGCCAGTTCGTTCGCCTCCCGGGCCGGCTCTTCGAGACTGTCTGCGATGCGCTGTTTGTGAATCCGGTCGTCGATGCTCATGTGTCGGGTTCCTCCGTGCTGAGGACGGTATCGATGGCGGTGACGACGTCGTCGGCTCCCTGGACGTAAGCCACGGCGACGTTCGAATCGTCCCCGAAGTGGTTTTCGAGTTCCTGTGCGTGTGTCGCGTTGATCGCGTTGCCCGACGGTTGGGTTTCGACGTAGGCGTGGAGGTTCGCCGGGATCTCTTCCATCAGCGGAATGACCCGCTGTTCGGTGTCGTTCGAGGAGTTCTCCGAATCGCCCGCAGCGAAGACGTAGCGGTTCCACTCGCTCCAGGGGTACTCCGCCTCCAGAATCTCCGCCGCCAGTTCGTACGCGCTCGAGATCCGCGTGCCGCCGCCGCTTCGGATACCGAAGAACTCCTCGCGGTCGACCTCCCAGGCGTCGGCGTCGTGGGCGATGTAGACGAACTCGGCGTTGTCGTACTTGCCGGTGAGGTACCAATCCAGCGGCGTGAACGTCCGCTCGACCAGTTCGCGTTTCGATTCCCGCATCGATCCCGAGACGTCGCGGATGTTGACGACCACGACGTTCTTTTCGCGTTCCTCTATGACCTCCGGGTAGCGGTATCGCTCGTCGGAGCGTCGGAACGGGACCTCTTCGAGTCCTTCCCGACGGATTCGTGTCGCCGTCGACTCCCTGTCGACGTTCGTCTCCATCTCCTCGATCGAGTCCCACTTCGAGCGTTCCTCGTCGGGAATCGACCCGTCGACGTCGTCGATCCACGCCCGCGAGACCGGGATGTGATTCTCGCGAGCCCACTCGAAGACAGCGTCCGGGCCCCATCCGTCGACACGGAGCGCCTCTCGGACGTACGTCTCATCGAAGTCCATCGCCAACTTCCGTTTCAGGCCCTGTTTGAACAGCCGCTCGAAATCGAGCGTGCTCGCCGGGCCGCTTCTGGTGATATCGGTGTAGTCCCCCTCCGTCTCCTCGATCACTTTCTTGCCCTTCGGATCGAGGTCGAGGCCGAGTTCCTCGTCGAGTTCGCGGGCGAACTCTTCGGGATCCATCTCGTAGTACTCGTGTTCGGCGCCCTCCTCACCGGGTTCGTCGCCGTCACCGTCGTCCTCACCGTCGGCAGCCGCGTCTTCGGGTTCGCCGACTGGATCGCCGACGTCCGGTGTCCCCCCTTGGCCCTGCCCGACGCCGCCCATGTCGCGCTGATCGTAGACGAACGCCGGAAGGTCGACGATCTTGATCGGGATCTTCACTTCGTCCGGCCGGGAGTCGCCGAGATCACCGTACTGGATGAACTCGGTGAGATCCTGCCGTCTCTCCTCGCCGACCTCGCGGTACCGCTCGAGGTCGTCCTCAAGCCCCATCGGTCGCCCTCCGGTTCAGTCCCATCGGTAACTCACCTGTCCCATGACGTGTCTACTCGTCAGTTCGGCGGCCGCCGCCGAGTATCCGAACAGTTCTTGCATATTCTGTAGCGTGCGTTGCTTGACGGCTTCGGTCTCGGTCCCGGAAGGCGGGTCGGCCCACTGGGATGGATCCAGGTCCCCGTGTGTTCGCCGGACGTCGTCCCAGTCGTAACTGCCGAGCACCGTCTCGATGACGGGGATCTCGCGGGGATCGACGTCCGAAACGCGGAAGTCCTCGTCACGGTTCCGCCAGGCGTGACGATTCAACGCGGTGAGGACTTTCTCCGATCGGAAGGCTTCGACGCCCTCGGTCGGGTCAGTCCCGTCGTAATCGCCCTCGTCGAACCGACCGAGATGCTCGATCTCGAACACCTTCATCTTCAGTGGATCCGGCTCGATCGCTTCGCCGCGGTCGTTCTCGATCGTCTCGCTTTCGACCCACGCGTAGACGTGCTCGATGTACTCCTCGACGGTTTCTTCGTCGACGCGCTTGTCACGCATGATGGCATCGACGACGTCTGTCTCCTGTTGGCTGAATATATGGTTCTTGATGGGAACGAGCCGGTTTTCGTACTCCGTGCGCTCGTTCGCTGAAAAGACCGGGGCGGTGTCGAGCCTTTCGACCATCGCGTTCAGAACGTCCCTCGGCATGATCACGTTCTCGACGTCCAGTTCGGGATGATGCCGTTCGGTCTCTTCGTGGAGGAGATCCGCGATGATATCGCGGGTGTAGGTGACTGGAATCCCGCCGTCCCCTTCAGTCGCGTCGCCGAAATCGAACTCGTCTTTGTACCGTCGCTCGTCGCCGTCCTGTAGATAGCCGCGATCGTAAATGAGCGCCTTGTCGACGATGTCCAGTCCCGGCGGGAGCGCCTCGTCGTCCAGGCGGGTCCCGACCGCGTACAGCGCCGCCGCCTCGATCGCGTGTGGCGCGAGTTCGCGGTCGCGGATGGCATCGTCCGAGCCGCGAACGGAAACGACGACCGGTTCGCGGATCTTCTCGGCCAACTCCTCGTAGCTGTCCGCCTCCCAGATCTCCGTCTCGTTCGTGAGTTCACGACGGAGGAGTTCGGCCTCAAGCGAGAGGTTCGTCAGGTAGCTGAACTCGTGTCGATCGAGTCGGCGTTTGAGCGCCTTCAGGGGATCGGCGTCCTCCCGCTCTGCGTGTCTGTTCAACTGCGTCTCGAGGTCCGGATTCGAGATAAGGACCATCTGGGTGTCGATGTCCATCCCGATCCCTTTGTCGAGTTTGACCGTCCCTTCGTCGGGGACGTTCAGGAGCTTTTGGAGTAGATCGGCGTGTTGGGCGGCGTCTTCGACGATCGTCAGCAGACCGTTGCCCTGCGAGAGGACGCCGTCGTAGCTGAACGCCTGCGGGTTCTTTCTGCCCCTCGAATCGAGCTGCTGAAGCATGCCGGCCATCCACGAGCCGACGAGTCGCTCCTTCGGTGAGCCGTCGTCCTCGCTGTGGAGGACGCCGATACCCTGGCCGACGTCGACGACGAAGTTCTTCACCCGGAGGTGCTGTTCGTCGGTGATCGCCGAGAACAGATCGTCGGCGTCCCGTCTGCGGTACTGCTCTTCGAGGTGCTCGTAGGCCTCCCGGCTGAACGGGTCGAGGCGGGTTTCGTGGTGGATCGGGATGTGGTCGTCGAGCGCTTCGTTCAACTCCGCGATGAGCGTCTCACGGACCGTCTCGGGGAACACGGATAGGGGGTGTGCCTGGACCGGCGAGGGGTACCAGTCGTCCTCATCGGTGGGCATATCGTCCCCATAGGTCAGTCCGGAGGCGGCGTCGTCCCCGGCCCCAGCGACGTTCCACTCGACGGTGTAGCGGCGACCCGAATCCGTCTTCGAGTACTCCCGCAGCCCGTTTATCAGACACCGCTTGAGTTCGGACTTCCCGGTCGCCGTCGGACCGTCGAGCCACAGGATCTTCTCTTCCTTGCCGCGCCGCGCCGCGATCGAGCGGAGGTCGTCGACGAGGGAGTTCAACACTTCGGTGTTGCCGAGGATGGCGTGTTCGCCGTCGTTATGCGGGTCGTCGAAGAACCGGTAGCGTTCCTTTCGTTCGCCCTCCTCGACGACGGTCCTAGTGCCGGCGGCTTCGATCGCCGACAGGAGGTACTTCGAGGCGTGGGCCGCCGACGTCGGGTTCTCGAAGACCGTCTCGACGTACTCCTCGATGCCCATCGGCGGCTCGTACGTCTCGCTGAGGGCGTTGTCCGCCCGTTCGATGTAGTCTTCGGCGGTCATTCCGATTCCATCTCGACCTTCGCGACCTCGGCCCCCGCGAACTCGAGTACCTCCTTTGCGCCCTCCGTGCTGTAGCCCTGCTCTTCGAGGGCGTCGATCCAGGCGTTGCGCTCGTCGTCGTCCAGTTCGCCGCTCGAAACCAGCGCGGAGAAGTTGATGTTGTGTTTCTTGTCTTCCCACAGTTTCCGTTCAAGCGCTCGGCGGAGCCGGTCGTTGTCCTGCGGTTCGAACGTTTCTCCCTCGCGTGCGCGTCTGCTGACCCAGTTCGCGACCTCCTGGCGGAAGTCGTCCTTCCGGTCCGCTGGGACGTTGAGTTTCTCTTCGACGGCTCGCAGGAACGTCTCGTCGGGTTCCTGTTCGCGTCCCGTGATCTCATCTTCGACGGTGTCGTCGTCGATGTAGGCCATTACGTGATCCATATACTTCTCGCCCTGTCGCTGGATCTCGTCGAGGTCGTACGCCAGGGCGTGCCTGACGTCCTCGATCGCTCGCTCCTTGTACTCCTCGCGGACCAACTCGAGATACCGGTAGTACGTCTCGAAGTTCTCCTCGGGGATCGAGCCGTGGTTTTCGAGGTTCCCCTCGAGGTGATTGAAGGCGGTCAACGAGGAGAGGAACATCCGCTCTCTGTGCATCGAGTCCATGATCGCCTCGGCGATCTCGTCGCCGATGAACCGCGGCGAAACGCCGTCCATCCCCTCGCCGATGTCGGCCGTCTCGTCGGCTTCGTCGCGGAGCTTCTTGACGTCAATGTCCTCAGCTTCGTCGATCTCGCCGTTGTAGGCTTTCGCCTTCTGGACGATCGAGACGTTCCCGCCGTCGGGCTCTTCGACCCGGGTCAACACGCCGAACAGCCCCGCCATTTCCAGGGTGTGGGGTTCCACGTGGATGTCCGGCAGATCGGCGTTGTTCAGCATCTTCCGGTATATTTCGGCCTCCTCCTCGTACTGGAGGACGTACGGGAAGTCGATGCGTTTGGTCCGGTCGTTGAACGCCTCCATCTTCTCATCGCCCTTCTTATCGCGGTACTCGGGCATGTTCGTCCGACCGACGATGACCTGATCGATGTCGATCCGGGGGTTGTTCTTCGGTTTGATCGTCCGCTCTTGGGTCGCGTGCAGGAAGTCATAGAGGAACTCCCGCTGGAGCTTCAGGAGCTCCTCGCCCGAAAAGAGCCCGCGGTTGGCATTACAGAAAGCTCCCGAATAGTCGAACGCCCGCGGATCGCTCTCCCCGTAGACGGCGATCTTCGAGTAGTTGACGTCGCCGGTGAGTTCGGTCTCGTCTTGGTTTTTCTTGTCTTTCGGCTCGAACGTCTCGATGGCCTGCCGTTTGTTCTCGTCGGCGATGAGTCGAACGACCTCGACGTGGTTCTCCAGCACCGCTTGGAGATCGTCGTCGTAATGCTCCAACAGCGCATCCATGTAGAACTCGCTCGCGGGATCCAGCGATTGCTCGTTTCGGATCGTGTACGGGGCGTCGAGTGACTCGTTCACTTTTTCGATGACGCGTTCGCGCTGTTCGAGCGGCAACAGGACGATCGGGTCCTGGTTCATCGGCGAACGAACCACGTCATCGGCTGGATCCTGATCCGGAAGTACGTCACAGAGCCCGGTCCACCGGAAAGTGTACATCCGTCCCGCGTCACGGGCCGTGTAATCCTCGAAATACCGACGGACCTGCCGGTCGAAGTCGGATTTTCCGGAGCCGACCGGACCGAGCAGAAGTTTGATGCGTTTTTCCGGGCCCAGCCCACGGGCACCGGATTTCACCTTGTTGGTGAACTCGTGGATGGCCTCGTGGATGACCTGTCCGTAGAAGGTGTTTTCGCCGTCACCGAGCGGATCTTCGGCAGCGAGGTCGTATTCGACGACCCCCGCGTCCTCGTCGTAGGTGGTCCCGTAGTAATCGAACATGTCCGCGACGCGCTGGTGGGCATTGCGCGCGATCTTCGGACGTTCGTACAGTTCTTCGAGATACCACTGAAACGACCGCGTTTGTCGGAGGTCCGGGGGGATCGTATCTCTGTACTCCTTGCTGAGTTCTTCGAGGGTTTCCATATCGCTCATTCTATCACGGAGACGCACGGAGCGTCCCACCCGGTGATCCCGGGCTGGCCGCTGCCCCGATACAGTGCCGTGTCATTTCATACCATCCCGAGGGCTCAAACCCAACTCTGCCGAACGGGACAGCATGCCGGAGACGACAGCCGACGGCGACAATACCGGGACTATATTATAGCAGAGTACTACAGATATAAAAGGATTTTCCCAATTCGGGGGCAACGCGACCTTTACCGAAGAGCCAAAACCGGCAAACGTCGCACGATCCCGTCCCGATTGTTCGGGAGCGCCAGTTGGAAAGCAACACGACGTATTTATATTGCGAAGCGAGTCAATGACAGCCAGTAGGACCCCGACGGCGACTGGAAGCACAGTCGCCGGGGTGCCGCCAATCCTAAAGAAACGTTTATTATGTATAACGGTTTGACCCGGACCATTGCGTGTGGTATGGTACCGCACAATATCGGTTGAGACGCCTGTATTCGATCGATAGGATGATTTTGACCGCGAAAGATTTAAGTAGTTTTCGGACTAACGTATTATCAGGAGTCGCCCGGTTCCGGATTCTACGGTTCACCACCCCGGGAGCCGGGAGTAACCCACCAACCGATCCATCATGAGTGACACTGGAATCAGAACTTACACCGAAGAGAGTCGAACCGAGACGGCAGAAGAGACCGAGAGCGCCGAAGACGTAGCCACCTGTCCGGAGTGTGACGCTCGCCTCCAAGCCGACTCCGAGCACGGCGAGACGGTCTGTACGGAATGTGGACTGGTCGTCGAGGAAGACGAGATCGACCGCGGGCCCGAATGGCGCGCGTTCGACAGCGCCGAGAAGGATCAAAAATCCCGCGTCGGGGCCCCCACCACCAACATGATGCACGACAAGGGGCTCTCGACGAACATCGGCTGGCAGGACAAAGACGCTTACGGCAATCAGCTCTCGAACCGCCAGCGTCGGAAGATGCAGCGGCTACGGACCTGGAACGAACGGTTCCGTACGCGTGACTCAAAGGAGCGCAACCTCAAACAGGCGCTCGGCGAAATCGAACGCATGGCGTCCGCACTCGGTCTCCCCGAGAACGTCCGCGAGACCGCAAGCGTGATCTATCGCCGCGCGCTCAGCGAGAATCTCCTGCCCGGCCGCTCGATCGAGGGTGTCGCCACCGCTGCGCTCTACGCCGCAGCCCGACAGGCCGGCGTTCCACGGAGCCTCGACGAGGTCGAACGCGTCTCACGTGTCGACAAGATGGAACTGACCCGGACCTACCGCTACATCATCCGGGAACTGAACCTCGAGGTCAAGCCGGCTGATCCCGAAAGCTACGTCCCGCGGTTCATCAGCGATCTCGAACTCTCCGACGAGGTCGAGCGGCGCGCTCGAGAGCTCATCGAAGCCGCCCGGAACGCCGGCGTTCTCTCCGGCAAATCGCCAGTCGGGCTCGCCGCCGCCGCCGTCTACGCTGCGGCCCTGCTGTGCAACCAGAAGGTGACCCAAAACGAGGTCAGCGAAGTGGCCGATATCTCCGAAGTCACGATCCGAAACCGCTACAAGGAGCTCCTCGAAGCGGGCGAAGTCGTGACGGCCTAAGAAGGCCGACACCGCGTCCCGGAGCGAGCTCGGATCGACCGAGGGGGTGACAAAGGTTTTCATACCCGGCAGTTGTTGAGGACGTATGGAGACGTACGTTCGACTACTGTGTCCGGAATGTGGCAAGAACTGGCAGAAGTCGCCTGGAGAACTCCCCGACCCAGCGCGGACGTTTCACTGTCCCAACTGTCACGCGAGTAGACGGCTCTCGGAGTTCGCCCGGACCGAACACGACCTCCAGAACCTCAGAAACTTCTAATTAACTGACCCGCGCCGGGTACTTTTTCAATAGACGTGGTACAACAGCGCGTAGATGACTATCCCCATCGAAAACGAGATGAGCCAAAGCGTCGCCGCGATTCGGCCGGCCCGTGGGTGGTTCGAGCCGTAGATTTCGTCGATCGAGCGTGTTCCGGCCGAGAGAAGCGCATAGAACACGAACGGGACACAGAGTATCGCTAGCCCGATGTGGACGATGAGTATCGGGAGATACACGAACTGCCGGATCTGCTCTGGACCACCGAACGTGCTCGGGCCGTGCACTGCGACTCGATAGAGATACAACAGCAGAAACACGGCGAACAGCCCAAAACTGGCGAGCATGAGCGCTCTGTGACGCTCGATGCGACCGGCTTTGATCGCGCGAACACCGGCGAGGATCGTCCCGATCGCCACGAAACTGATGACTGCGTTGAGATGCGGTATGAGAGCCAAGAG
>Ga0102935_1000026_pt1 | contig 43382 bp, 28 predicted proteins | sample SalPonR2_A_D2_MG_FD_78508 | JGI IMG/M metagenome (GOLD analysis project Ga0102935, IMG submission 78508) | Salt pond soil microbial communities from South San Francisco under conditions of wetland restoration - Salt Pond MetaG R2_A_D2_MG | ecosystem: Environmental > Aquatic > Marine > Intertidal... | reverse complement strand
CTTCGTACGGTCTCATACAAGCTACCCGTATAAAGGTCAACGAGAGGTACTGTCGGCTTCTTTATAACGAACCGAGAGACCGTGGGTAGACAGTGATCTCCCCGAGACCGAGGCCCTCTGATCTGTGGAGAGAGGACAGAGATTCGGTTCTTGAGAATCTCGGACGAACAGAACACCCATCCCAAACTCTCACATCGTCGAATCCACCACCACCGTCAGGTATTGCCGTAGCGCATAATCCTTTTTCAAATAATCACTACTGTGCATTTATGCCGACCACAACCAACCTCGGATTCCCCCGGATCGGCGTCAACCGCGAACTCAAGCGCGCCGTCGAAGGGTACTGGAACGGCGACCGGTCGAAGCAGGACCTTCTCGACCAAGGGGCGGACCTCCGCGAGCGACACTGGCGGACGCAGGACGACCTCGGACTCGATCACGTGCCCGCGAACGACTTCTCGTACTACGATCAGGTACTGGACACCTGCGCGATGGTCGGAGCCGTCCCGGAGCGGTTCCCGTGGGACGGCGGCACGGTCGATCTCGACACCTACTTCGCGATGGCCCGCGGCCTTCAGGAGAAGGACTTGGAGGGCGAGAGATCGGGCGTGCAGGCCATGGAGATGACGAAGTGGTTCGACACGAACTACCACTACCTCGTCCCCGAACTCTCCCGCGACACCGACTTCTCGCTGTCCTCGACGAAGCCGATCGACGAGTACGAGGAGGCTGCACGGCTGGGCATCGAGACGCGGCCGGTGGTTGTCGGGCCAGTGTCGTTCCTGCTGCTCGGCAAGACGCAGGAAGACGGCCTCGACGCGATCGATCTGCTCGACGATCTGCTGCCGGTGTACGCCGAGGTGCTCCAGCGGCTCGCCCGCGCGGGTGCCGACGCTGTGCAGATCGACGAACCGACGCTCGTGCTCGACCTCGACGACGAGCAGCGGGCGGCGTTCACCGAGGCGTACGAAACCCTCGCGGACGCCGCCGACATCGACATCCACCTCGCGACCTACTTCGGGCCGCTGGCGGACAACCTCCCGACGGCCCTGGATCTCCCCGTCGAGTCCCTGCACCTCGATCTCGTGCGCGGCGGGGAAGGTCTCGAAGCCGCCCTCGACCACGGCGTCCCCGACGACCTGGCCCTCTCACTCGGCGTCGTCGACGGCCGCAACGTGTGGCGCGCAGACCTCGACGACCGCCTCGAGACGGTCGAGGCCGCGGTCGATGCCCTGGGATCCGACCGCGTGCTCGTCGGTCCTTCGTGTTCGTTGCTGCACGTCCCGGTCGATCTCGAGGCCGAACCCGCCCTCGACGACGACCAGAAGCTGTGGCTCGCCTTCGCGAACGGGAAGATCGAAGAGATCGTGGCGTTGGCCGAGCGCGCAGACGGCGACGTCGAGGGCACGGAAGCGCTCTTCCAGGAGAGTCGTCGGGCGATCCAGGCCCGCGCCGAGTCAGACTGGATCAACGATCCCGACGTCCAAGGGCGCGTCGACAGTATCGACGACGCGATGACCCGCCGGGACTCCGACCGCGGGGCCCGCCGGGCGATCCAGCGGGAGGCCCTGGACCTGCCGGAGTTGCCGACGACGACCATCGGCTCCTTCCCGCAGACCGACGAGGTGCGGGAGACGCGCGCGGCGTACAAGAACGGAGAGATATCCCGTGAGGCGTACGAGGCGTTCATCGAAGAGCAGATCGACGAGACCATCCGGCGCCAAGAGGAGATCGGCCTCGACGTGCTCGTCCACGGCGAGAGCGAGCGGGGCGATATGGTGGAGTACTTCGGCCGCCAACTCGACGGCTTCCTCTTCACCGAAAACGGGTGGGTCCAGAGCTACGGAACCCGGTGCGTACGCCCCCCCGTTATCGCGGGCGACGTGAGCCGGCCCGAGCCGATGACCGTTCGGTGGCTCTCCTACGCGGCCGACCAAGCCGACAAGCCGGTGAAGGGGATGCTCACCGGGCCGGTCACGATCCTCCAGTGGTCGTTCGTCCGAGACGACCAACCCCGCGCGGAGACGTGCCGCCAGATCGCGCTCGCGATCCGCGACGAGGTGCTCGACCTGGAGGCGGCAGGGATCCGGACAATCCAGGTCGACGAACCCGCGTTCCGCGAGGGACTCCCGCTGCGCGAGAGCCGGTGGGCCGAGTACCTCGACTGGGCGGTGGAGTGCTTCCGGCTGGCCTCCTGCGGCGTCGACGACGGGACGGGAATCCACACGCATATGTGCTACGCGGAATTCAGCGACATCATCGAAGCGATCGTCGAGATGGACGCCGACGTGATCTCGATAGAGGCCTCCCGCTCGAAGATGGGACTGCTCGACGCCTTCGACGAGTTCGACTACCCGGCCGACATCGGCCCGGGCGTCTACGACATTCACTCCCCGCGGGTGCCGTCGGTCGCGGAGATCGAGGGCCTCGTCCGCAATGCCTTGGCGGTGCTCGACGAGGAGCAGATGTGGGTCAACCCCGACTGCGGGCTCAAGACGCGCCGGTGGGTCGAGGTCGAACCGTCCTTGGAGAATATGGTCGCGGCCGCCGAGAACGTCCGGGGATCGATCGGGGAGTGATCGCTGCGGGTGACACCGTACCCGACAGTCACCGCGCGACCAGCGAGTCCGGACGGATCCCGCTGATTCGGTCCGAAGCCGCCGATCTCGGGCCGTAACGGCCTCGAGCGATTCCGCTCGGACGAACAGACGACCGAAACGCCGGCCGAAGGCGGCGGGTCGGAGTTAATCGACGGCGCCGGGGACGTCAACGCCGCTGTCGAATCCCGCGGGACGAGCCCCTTCCTGGTCGTTCGCGCGGCGTACGTCCTGCTCGTCGGGTGGTGGGCCAGCGGAATCTGGCCGAGGGTCGCGTGGCCCGCCCCGAGCACCCTCCTCGGCCTGCCGGTGGCCGTCCGGATGCACAGCCGGCTGCCGTTCGCCGGGTCGCGATACCGATACTGACTCGGGGTCTGGTCGACCCGCGAGTGTTGGTCACTCGCCCGGATCGAATCGGCGCGCGACGCCGACAGTCTACGTCACCGCGCCCCGGAATGCGGCCGAAGGCCTCGCGGCGTTCCCCTCCGAGCAGCGACTCGCCGCCCGTGTCAGCGTCGTCGACAGTCCTACTACCGCCGAACGGGTCGGTTGACGACGGCGACGCGGAGGCGGTCCTGTTCGCGAAGACGACCGCAGAGCGGTATCCGGACCTGCGGCGCGAACTCGCGGCCGTACGTCCGAACGACCGCCTCTGCATCGGGCGCTTCGACGAGGCTGACGTGCTTGACGCCTACGCCGGGCGGGAGCGGAGTTCGGGCCGAACTCCGGCGGACCAACTCCGTCGCACACCGTGAGATTATCAAGCTAGTCCGCCGTACCGACGAGCGTGTTTGAGCCACTGCGCCGGTTCGGGCCGGTCGTGCTGATCCCTGCGGCGTGGATCGCCGCTGGGGCGGCCGTGACCGGCGCGCTTCGGATCGAGGGGCTGGTGATCGCCCACGTCGTGATGGCGGGGTTCATTCTGTTCTTTCTCGTCACCGGGTGGGACCGGATGGACCGCGGGGCCTTGCGGGCGTGGCGGGCAGTCCTCGTTACGGGGCTCGCGATCACGCTCGCGGGCGTCGCGGGATTCGTCGGACCGTTCGCGGGGCCGGCCCTCCTCGGCGTGAGTCTCGTCGGGTGGATGCTGCTTCCTGCGGCGGGACTGGCCTACACCGCCCGGGAACTCCCAGACGGCGCACTCGTGTACGCGGGCGGTGCCGCGGCGTCCGTTGCCGGCGCCGCGCTCTTCGTCTGGACGCTGCTGACGCCCGGTGGCCCCCTCGTCTGGCCGGCGTTCGGGCTGGTCGCACTCGGTCAGACCGCCGGCATCGTCGACGCAGCGAGGCGGTGACTCGGCGGGGTGCGGGCGACGGCATCGGGCGCGGAACCGGCCGACCGATCACTCGGCTGCGACCCCGACGCCGGAGAACTCGCCGATCAGTTCGGCCACCCGGTCGTGGACGTCGGCGCCGGGACCAATATCGTCGGTGTCGCGGTTCTCCATCGCGAGTTTGCGCTCCCGAGGCGACGCCACCGGGTTTCGGTGTGTTCCGACCGGGGGTCCCCCCGCGCCCGGAACCTACCGCCTTGCGCACCGTTGGTTCGTCGGTCGTACACCGACCGGTGAGTATATGTTCGGTGACAATTCGGCGCCGGCCGCCGGTTGCTTCGAGACGGCCAGTCACACCGGCCCGGTGTCGAACCCGTCGAACTCGGGCCGGTGCCGAAGACACGCCGCCCTGTGTCCCGCGCCGTGGTCCGTGAGCTCGGGGTCGATCCCGGCACACGGCGTCGTGACTGCCTCGGCGAGCCCTTCGGCGGCGCGGTCGCCGTCACCCGATAGGAGTGCTGCGACCGCGTCCGCAACCGCCCGCTCGACCTCGGGGTCGGGGACCGTCGCCGGCAGGTCGTACGCCGCCCGAACCCGTGCGGCGTCGTCGGTGTCGGTTCCGGCGGTTGCGTCGGCGTCGGCCCCGGGGCTTTTGCCGTCGCTCGCAGCCCCACGGTCGATCTCGCCGCCCGCCGCGACGGACGTGCCGCTGCGGGCCCGGAGCCGCTCCCGAACGGCCTCGGGGTCGATCTCCCCGGCCACGACCCGCTCGCGGAAATCCAGGAGACGGCGCCAGACCGGCTGTTCCATATCCATCCCCTCGGGCTGGATGACGCGGTGACACCGGGTGTGGAACCGGCACCCCGAGGGCGGGTTCGAAGGGCTGGGGACGCTGCCGGTCAGTTCGATGTGGTCGCCGCGGGACCGCGGATCCGGGGTCGGGACCGCCGACAGAAGCGCCTCGGTGTAGGGGTGCTGGGGGTTCTCGAACACCGCCTCCGTGGGACCGATCTCGACGATCTCTCCGAGATACATCACGGCGGTTCGGTCACAGAGCTCCCGTACCACGGAGATGTCGTGACTGATGAAAAGCACCGAGAGCCCGAACTCCGTCCGGAGGTCGTCGATCAGCGCCAGGATGTCCGCCTGGATCGACACGTCGAGTGCCGACACGGGCTCGTCGGCCACCAGGAGGTTGGGGTTGAGAACCAGGGCCCGCGCGAGCGCCAGCCGCTGTTTCTCCCCGCCGGAGAACTCGTGTGGATACCGGTCGTAATCGGCGGCGGAGAGCCCGACCCGTTCGAGTAGGTCACCGACGATCGCCCGTCGACGGTCCGCGTCGGTCATTCCGTGCACCAGGGGAAGCTCCGCGATCGACGCCCCGACCGACATCCGCGGGTCGAAACTCGACGTGGGATCTTGGAAAATCAACTGGGCGTCCCGGCGGAACGTCTTCAACTCCGCCCGGTCGAACTGCGTCACGTCGTTGGGGTGGGTGCCGTCGTCGTTTCGGGCGGCGCCTTCGCGGCCGCCACCGTTGAAGATCACCTCCCCTGCGGTCGGCTCTGTCAGCCGAAGAATCGAGGAGGCGGTGGTGGACTTGCCGCATCCCGACTCCCCGACGAGGCCCAGCGCCTCTCCCGGGTAGATATCGAAGCTGACGCCGTCGACCGCCCGTACCCGGGCAGTCTTCCGGGAGAACAACCCGCCCCGGGAGGTGGTGTAGTGTTTCGTCAGGTCACGGACTGAGAGCAGCGGGTCGTCGCTCATCCGGTGTCACCTGTCGGTGGTGTCCCCGACTCCCCCGCTTCAGCAGCCGAGTCGGCGGGCGCCGGGAGGACCGACGGACCGTCGCCCGGTTCGTAGTGGATGCACGAGACGGTGTGGCCGTCGGCGAGGTCGACCTCCGCGGGCTGGTCGCCCGCCGAACACGCCGCTTCGGCGTAGGCACACCGCGGCGCGAACCGACACCCATTCGGCAGGTCGGTGGGGTCCGGGAGCGACCCGGCGATCCCGCCACGGGCGCCCCCGTCGAGGCCGCTCTCGTGTCCCGGGAGACACGCTAAGAGTTCGCGGGTGTAGGGGTGCGAGGGCCGCTCGAAAACGTCCAGAACTGTCCCCCGCTCCATCACCGTTCCGGCGTACAGCACCACCACCCGGTCGGCGATCTGGCTGACGGTCGCGAGGTCGTGAGTGACGAACAGAACGCCCATCCCGTATTCGGCCTTCAGGTCGTCGAGCAGCCGGAGAATCCCCGCCTGGATCGTCACGTCGAGCGCGGTGGTGGGTTCGTCGGCGACGAGCAGGTCCGGCCGGGTCACGAGCGCCATCGCGATCATCACCCGCTGTTTCTCCCCGCCGGAGAACTGGTGTGGGTACTCGTCGATCCGGCTTGCGGGTTCGGGAATTCCGACCGTATCGAGCAGATTGATCGCACGAGCCCGCGCCGCCGCTTTTGTGACGTCCTCGTGGACCCGGATGGCTTCCACCAACTGCCACCCGACAGTGTAGCAGTGGTTCAGCGCGTCCTGGGGGTTCTGGAACACGTACGCGATCGACGCGCCGCGGTGGCGCCGGAGCGCCCGGGCGGAGAGGTCAGTGAGGTCCTCCCCGTGGAGCCGGACGCTGCCTTCGATCCGGCCGGGCGGTTGGTCGAGCAGCCCGGTGAGCGACTCGACCGCGACGGTTTTTCCCGACCCCGACTCGCCGACGAGACAGACCGTCTCGCCGCGCTCGACCGTGAAGTCGATGCCGTCGACCGCGACGAGTTCGCCGGAGTCGGTCTCGAACGTCGTCCGAAGCCCCTCGACGGCTAAGAGTGGTTCGTCGGTCATCGGTCCGCCTCCGTGGTCGCTTCGGGGTCGACTGCGTCGAGCAGCGCGTCGCCGAGAAAGTTGAACGCCAGGATCGTGAGGAAGAGCACGAGTCCCGGCGCGAGCACGATCCACGGCGCGAACGTCAGGTCGCTCCGGCCGGCGGCGATCAACTGTCCCCACGAGGCGATGCTGGAGTCGCCGAGCCCCAGGAACGCGAGCTGAGCCTCCGCCAGCAGAAACCCCGGGATCAGGAGGGTGAGCTGGGTGATGATGCTGCTCGCGGTGTTGGGGACGACGTGCCGACGGACGATCCGGCGGGTGGTTGCGCCGCTCAGGCGCCCCGCCTTCACGAACTCTTCTTCGGAGACCGACAGCGCCTTGCTGCGGACGTACCGCGCGGTGCCACCCCACCCGAAAATCGAGAAGACGACGATGAACATCCCGAGCCCCGCGCCGTAAACGTAGAGGACCAACAGAAAGAACAGCAGGGTCGGGAACGACAGCACGATGTCGACAGCGCGCATTGCGACTTCGTCGACCCACCCGCCGGCGTACGCGCTCACGGTCCCGACGGTGATCCCCACACCAGCGACGAGGGTGGTGGTGATGAACGCGATCTTCATACTGATCGTCATCCCGTAGACGACGCCTTTGAACACCCCCAGTCCTCCGCGAGTGGTTCCGAGCGGGTATTTCCAGGTGCCCGCACACCGGCCGTCCGTGACCTCGCCGACGCACTCGGCGACGTTGGCGTCTGCGACCGACAGCCCGACGGGCGGCTGGTGGCCCGCCAGGACGTTCTGCTCAGGGGCGTTCAGGACGAGCGGTCCGAGCAACCCGCCGCCGAAGACCACGAGCAGCCACGCCAGGCTCACCAATGCGGGACGGTTCCGTCTGAACCGCCGCCAGTAGTAGGCGGTGATCCGCGGGTGCTGATACAGCGGCGCGACCAGATACCAGACGAAAAGCAGGAGCGTGACCGCGAACGCGTAATCGACCGTGGCGATCGCGAAATCGAGCCCGAGCGTGTCGAAGGGACCTTGCAGGTTCGTCGCCGCCGCGAGCGCGCCGAAGGTGGTCTCCCGTGCCCCGACGGCGTACCAGTCGTAGCCCGCGAGCGCGAGAATCGGCGCGACGGTGAGCACGAAGAGCTTCGTATTGAGCGAGAGCCGCGCGCCCCGGTCGCCGGCGCACGCCTCCCAGTCCACTTTGTCGAACCGTGGGGCGTCCGTCTCCGCGCTCGGATCTGTGTCGGTACTCATAAGTCTCTGTCGTCGTAGCTGATCCGCGGGTCGAGCACCGTGAACGCCAGGTCCTCGAGCAGGTTTCCGACCACCGCGAGGAAGGTGAAAAGCAACGTCGACCCGAGCACGAGATTGGTGTCCTGTGCGACTAAGGCGTTGAACGTCAGCCGGCCGAGGCCGGGAATCCCGAAGACCACCTCCACCAACAGCGACGATCCCAGAAAGATGGCGAGGAGTTGCCCGACGAGCGTCGTCGACAGCGGGACCAGCGTTGGCCGCATCACGTGATAGGCGTACGCTCGCAGCGGCGAGACGCCCTTGGCTTTGGCAGTCTTCATGAACGTCGCGTTCTGAAACGCCGCGGACTCGTTGCGTGAGACGCGCATGATCGCGCCGATCGAACCCGTGACCAGGACGAACACCGGAATCACCAGTTGCCGGGCGTTCGCGAGGCTGAACGTGGGTACCTCCGTCCGGTAGACGATCGGGATCCACTCCAGCCACACCCCAAAGACCAGGAGGAGGATGATCCCGAAAAAGAAGTTCGGGATGGCGTAGCCGAAGAAGGCGAAGCCGGTCGCGGCGTGATCCCGCCACGTGTACATGTTTGCCGCGGAGTACACCCCGATCAACGGGCCGAGCAGGACCGTCAGGATCGTCCAGGGTATCGAGTACTGTGCGGTGTAAGACACCGCATCGAAAAGCGCCGTCGTCACCGGCTGGCTCCGGTACTCCGACCACCCCCACTCGAGCGTGTAGACGCCCTGCAGGAAGTCCAGATATCTGACGTGGAGGGGTTCGTCGAGCCCGCGGAGCTGACGCTCGCGCTCGACCGCCTCCTGTGGGTTCCCGCCCTCCAGCGCCGCCTGCGTGGCGGCCTGCTGGACCGATGGGTTGGGCGCGGCGGCCAGCAGCCCGAACGTCACGGTGACGATGATCAACGACACGACCGCGGCCCACCCGACTCGGAGCGCGACGTATCTGGCTAGCCCCATCGTCGGCGAAGCCGGGACGGGGTTGGCGGTTCGATCATCGCGCGCCGACAGCCGACGCCATCATCCATCGAAGTACCACGCCGGGGAGTCCCAGCCATTAAAGAAGTTCTCGGCCGGTCCCACGAGGTCGGGATTGTAGCCGAGCAAGTCGTCGCCGAACGCGAGCATAACGTAGGGCTGCTCCTCCGCGAGGTTCCGGAACAACTCGGTGAACGGCTCCTGGAGCGCCGCCTCGGAGTCGGTCCCCCGCGCCCGCTCGAAGAGTTCCGCGGCGTCGAACTCGGGGTAGTAGCCGACGGGGTTGTAAAACGAGTTCGCGCCGTCGAAGAACACCTGGTTCGTGAGCGGGTTCTGTGGGTAGGTGTTGAGTCCGAACACGATCGACATGTCCCACGACTCCGAACTGGTGACGCTCCGCGGACCGGGGTTGTTCGGCGTCGGCTGGTCCCACGCCACCTCCTCGCCGTCGATCGTGGCAGTGCCGCCCCGTGGCTCCGCCGTCCAGTAGTCCCGCTGGAACCGGACGCCGTCGATGGCCTCAATGGTGACCTCGATACCGAACTTGTCGGCGAACTCCTCGCCGATGAACTCCGCGATGAGCTGTGAGGTCTCCCCGCCGGCCAGATGATACAGGTCCAGTGCGACCGTGTCACCCGCCGGCGTGACGAGCGTCTCCCCGTCGAAGCGGTAGTCGAACTCCGACTCCGCGAGGGCCTCCTCGACCAAACCGCGGGCGACCTCCCCGCCGTACCGGTCGCCGACCCCGAACTGCGTGATCGCGTCGTCGCCGGGGTACCAGTCGGACCACGACGGCTGCCACGTGTAGTGCGGCTGCGCCAACCCGCGGAAGATCCCGGCGATGAGCTCGTCTTTCCCGATCGCAGCCGTCAGCCCCTGACGGAACGCAGTGTGCCGAAAGAGGTTTCCGGGCCCTGCGTTCCATCCGTTGTCCCGCATATTCACCGACAGGATGCGGTTGTACGGCTGCGGGATCCGGTAGGTGCTGACCTGCGGGTTCTCCTCGAACTCTGCGAACCGCTCGGGAGGGATGCCCGCGGAGTCGGCCTCGCCGGTCTCCAAGGCGGCCAACCTGGAGGCACGCTCCTCGACGACGTCGATCGACGCCCCCTCGAAGTACGGAGCGTTCGCAAACAGAGCCGGCCCCTGGTCGGTGTTCTGGATGTAGTAGTCGTCGTTCCGGGTGTAGGTCGTCCCCGCCCCGCGTTCCCACTCGTCGAGGACGTACCCGCCCAGGTTGCCGGTGAACGACAGCTCGAGCAGCTCCGTCTCCTGTTGGAGCCCCTCGGCGTCCTCCTCGTCGACGTACGGCTCCACGAGGGCCTGCGGAATCGGGAACAACAGAGGATCGTACGATTCCGGCCACAGCAGCTGTGGCTGCTGGAGCTCCGCCTGAAACTGGAACTCGCCGGTCTGTTCGACGGTGACGCCATCCCAGGAACTCGACTGCGCCGTGGCCGCCCAGTCGGTCTGGTGAAGTTCCTGGATCTGGTAAACGAAGTTTTCGGCGTCGACCTGCCCGTACGGGTCGCTGAATCTCAGCCCCTCCCGGACGTCGAATACCCACACGGAGCCGCCGTCGTCGGTCGACATATCGTACAGCAGCGGGAAGTACTCCCCGTCGAGGTCGAAGGTGTATCCCTGATCGAGAACGCGGCCGATCGCGGTCCCCGCACCGGCGCTGGTGTTGTACAGCGGGTTGAGCGTCGAGAACGACGACGCGGTGACGGTGTCGTACGTCCCCGAGACCGACGGCGTCCCGTCGGTGGCGTCGCCGCCGTCGGTCGTGCCGGTCTCACTCCCGTCGTCGTCGTCCGCGGAGCATCCCGCGAGGGCGGTCGTCGTGCCCACCCCCAGGGCAGCCAGCCACTGCCGGCGGGTGATCGACGGACCCTCGTCCCCGCGCATCGTGTGCCTCCCTCGTGGCATCTACTACGTCGTAAGCGGGCATCGAATTAAACTATTGTGATAGCACACCGCATACTGTCGAGGGGTCCACGGTGCGGCCACCGGCGCAGCCGGTGATCGAAGCCTACAAGTCCCCGACGACGGCGTACACCCGACCGGTCTGATCGGCGACGAACACCGCGCCGTGGCCGACCGCGGGCGGAGCGTCGAGCCACTGCCCGACCTGCCGTCGGAAGCGGACAGATCCGTCGGAGGTGTCGAACGCCGAGAGCGTCCCGTCGTGGTCGGCCGCGTACACTGTCTGGTCGGATTCGCCGGCGACCGCTGGGGTCCCGGGAACGGGACCGCGAGTCGCGGCTCGCCACGCTATCGACCCGTCGTCCCGGTCCAGCGCCACCACCTCCGCGGCCGCAGTGCCGACGAGCACGTGGGTGTCGGTCACCGCCGTCCCGCCGGCGACCCCGGCGTCCAGAGCGCGGTCCCACACCCGGTCGCCGTCGACGGTGTACGCCACCAGCCGTCCGTCGTCGCCGGCGACGAACACTGTCCCGTCGGTCACGGTCGGCCCGGCACCGCTCCCGGCGTCGAGCGTTGCCTCCCAGTCGATCCGGTCCGCTCCCTCGGCGTCCCCGTCGACTGCGACGCCGACCAGTTGTCCCTCGGTTGTCACTGCGAACAGGCGGTCGCCCCGGACGGCGGGTGCGCCGTCCACCGGGCCGCCGAGCGGGACCCGGATCCGCTCGCTGCCGTCGCGTGGGTCGACCGCGGCGACGCCTTCGGCGGTCCCGACGTACGCGGACCCGTCGGCGTACGTCACCGGTGAGCGGATCGCGGCGTCCAGTGTCGTGGTCCACGCCGGCGCTGCCTCCGGGAGATCGACGTGTGGGGTCGCCGTCGCCGTCGGTTCGTCGGGGCCGGGCGTCGGTGTCGGTGTCGAGGTGGGAGCGAGCCCCCCGGCCGGCGGGTCACCGTAGTCGATCGTCCGCACGCGGAAGAGCGACCCATCGACCCCGCCGCCCAGGAGGGTCTCCCCGGTCGTCCCGTCGTCGGCCGACTCCGCCGCGGTCCGGGTGCCGTTCTCGAGCAGAGGATCACCGTCGGCGGTCCCGGTCGAGTTCGGGTCGTCACTCGGGAGATCACGGCCGTCCAGCACGGCGGGCGCGACGCCTCTGGTTGCGGCCCCGCCGGACACCGGGAGCTCGGTCGCGTCGGGCGCGAGCAGGTTGTAGGTGCCGCCGCTTCGGCTCCCGCCGGCGACTGTCCGAGGCCCGACGACAGGGCCGGGCATCCGAGCCGGACGGAACGGGACTTGCCACGCCTGCTCGACGCCGTCGGCGTCGCTGCCGACGTCGAACGCGAAGAGGGTCCCGTACCGATCGCCCGCGTACACCCGACCGTCCGCGACTCGAACGTCGAACGGGACGCCCGCGTCGGTTTCGGCCTGCCACCGAGTCCCCCCGTCGTCCCGCCCGACCGCGGTGACACCGTCGTCGGTGCCGACGATCGCGACGTCGGCGGCAAGGATCGGGTTCGTCCCGCCGCCGACGTCGTCCGCCGATCGCCACGCCACCGCGCCGTCGACCCCGAGTTTCACCGGCCCCTCGCCGAGAACGACGACGTAGATCCCGTCTTCGGCTGCGGTCGGCCCGCGGGTCACCCAGTCGCCGACGGTCTCGCGCCACCGCCGCTCGCCCTCTGCAGCGTCGACAGCGTGGACTCGTCCCCGATTGGTCCCCGCGTAGACGACGCCGTCGCGGACCGCCGGCGGCGCGGTCGGTTCGGCGTCGAGGCCGACCTCCCACTCTGTCTCGCCCGACTCGACGTCGAGCGCGGTGATCACCCCCGTCGCGTCGTCAGCGGCGTCCCAGCGCCGGGCGGTGACGTACGCGGTCCCGTCGGCGACGGCTGGGGGGTGTGCGCGGCTGGGCTCGCCGGTCTGCCACAGCTCCGCGCCCGATTCGAGATCGACCGCCACCACGCCGCCCGAGAACGTCCCCACCAGAGCGCGGTCGTCGACGAGCGTCGGCGTGTCGAAGCTGTCGTGCGGGAGATCAATCGCCCGCAGTCGGTCGCCGGTTTCGGCGTCGAGAACGACCAGTGCGTCCCCCACGGAGACCACCACGCGCCCGGAGCCCACAGCGGGGGGGAAACGAGCCTCCGAGAGCGCAGTGTGCCACCGGCGCGTACCGTCGGGGTCAACGGCGGCGACGCGGCCGTCCTCGCTGGCGACGTACACGCCGGGCTCCGGGGTCGCGGTCCCCGTCACCTGCCCCACGCTCGCGCCGACCGTCCCTGCCGCCGTGACGCGCCACCGGAGGCTCGGATCCACGGTCGGTCCAGCCCCCGTGACGACCCCGGTGTTGCCCGCATCGGCGCGAGCCTGCGGCCACGGACCCAGTAGCTGCGGCGCGGGCCCGAGGGGAGCCGGTTCATCAGGTGCCGGCGTCGGCGTGTCGGCATCCGTCGGGGTGTCGCGACTGCCACACCCCGCAGTCGATCCGAGCGTCGCGAGACCCCCCAGTGCCGCCAGGACTCGACGGCGGGTCGGACGCGACGGCGACGCGTCAGTGCCGGCCACCCGGCTCTTGCGCTCGGAGGGTCGATCGGCGGCGGCGACGGCTGGAGGGCGCGGCATACCCTGTCTGCCCGAGCGACCGGTAAGTGCTTCGTGGTCCGGTGGCGGGCGGACTCGGTCGCGTTGTCGAGCAGCTACTCCAACAGTTGCTTGGTCGTCCGGTGTCGCGCCCGGAACATCGGCTCGAACCCGACGACCGCGAGCGGCGACGCCGTCCGGCCGACGCTCCCACCCGGGAGTTCGTACTCCACCGAGTCGTCGACGATCGTCTCTTCGCCGTCGGCGACGAACCGGTGGGTGTGGACCCAGTTCGCAAACGGGCCGCCGCGCATCTCGTCGCGGAAGGTGGCAGTGTCGCCGTCGAACTCCCGGTCGAGGATGACTGACGTCCACGACTGGCGGGGGCCGATCCCCAACGGCTGCATCGACATCTGGATCTCCGCGCCCGTCTCCAGGATCTCTGGGTCGGGGTCGCCGTGAGGGCCCATCACGGACTCGACCTGGAGGTTCATCCAGTCCGGGGTCAGTGCTTCGAGCCCCGTGATTTTGGAGTGAAACTCCCACACCTCCGACAGCGGTGCGGCGACGCGGGTCAGCCGCGAGTAGGTTGCCATACGCTGAGAACGGACCGACGGGACAAAAGAAAACGGGTGTCGGCCCGCGGGCGGCAGCAGCGGTCGGTCCGTTACAGCCAGACCCGCTCGACGCTCGTGCCGGCGTCCCCCAGATCCTCGTGGGTTGCTGCTGCGACCGTCACCACGTCCGTGTTGCGATCGACCGGCATCGACACCTCGAAAGAGCCCTCCGACGGCGTGAGGAGCGTCGACTCCGAGCGGCTCCCCACCGCGACCACCGCGGCGTCGGTCGCTCCCGACACCACCAACTGGTCGCCCTCGAATCGGGTGTCGACGCGGAGGGCCGGCCCGTCCGGACGGTCGGCGTCGACGTACCGCTCGCGGAGCACTGCCGGCATCTCGACGGGGCTGCCGGCGTCGACTCCGTGGGCCAGGCGGACGTACTGCGCCATCGACCACGCCAGCGGCGTGGCCGCGCCGGTGCCCTTGCCGAACTCCCAGTTGTAGTCGGTGGCGTGCTCGCGGTCCCAGACCTGCTCCGGGAGCATCCGGCCGGAGTTCGAAAAGCCCACCATCGTCTCGAGCAGATTCGCCGGCGCGAGTTCGCCCGACTCGGTACCGTACACCAGTTCGTACTCGCCGCGCTCCCCGGTGAAGATGGGCCACAAACGGCCCTTCCCTTTGGATTCGACCGACCACGGCGCCCCCTCATCGACGACAGCGCGCTCACCGTAGCCGTCGCCATTGTACCGGTAGAACCCCGGGCCGTGCGGCGTATCGATCCGGAGAGTGGCGTCGACCTCGGCGGCCGAGTTCCGCACGACCTCGTCGTCGGCGGGTTTGATCCCGAGCCGGACGAGCTCGAAGAAACCTGCGTCGATGATCTCCCGCTCGTCGAGGGTCGGGCCGTCGTTCGCAAGCGTTCTGAGGTGGCCCGCGTCGGGATCGCCGTCCCTGGTGACGCGGACGTAGTACGGCGTGTTGGTGTGGCGAGCGGTCCCGGTCGTGGTGGCAGTCCACTCCTCGACGCGGTCGGTCCACTCGTCAGCCAGCGCCTGCCAGACCAGCGCGTCGGCCTCGTGGCCCTCCTCGGCCGCGATGTCGGCCGCACACCCCAGCCCGGCGATCTCGGCCGCGATCGACGACGGGGAGTACCCCGCCTCCTCCTCCCACCGCTCCTGTGCGCTCTCGGGGCCGTTTCGGGCCACGTAGTCCGCGGACCGCTTGATGTGGTGGTAGCCGTAGCCGACGTCGTCGAAGCCGAAGCCGTGCTGTCTGAGCATCCACGCCATCACCTGCGGGAACGAGATGTTGTCCATCTGCTCGCCGCCCCACCTGGTCCGTCCGTTCAGGTAGGTGTTCTGCGGGATGAACCCGTCGTCGTCCTGCTGGTATCTGTAGATGTACTCGAGCGCCTGCACGCCGATGTCGACGTCGCCGGCCGCCTCGAAGGCGGTGACCACCTGATAGAGGTCGCGGGACCACACGAAGTTGTAGCCGTACCCGCGAGGCTCCTCGGCGGCGACGGCCTCGCCCCACGGCACCGACGGAGAGGCGATCCCGGCACCCAGGAACGTCTTGTCCTCGACCGCGCGAAGACACATCAGCGCAGTCTTGTACTGCTTCCGGAGCCGCTCGTCGTCGCGCACCGACGCCGGAAGCGTCCGGTCGTCGAGGAACTGTTCCCAGGAGTCGCGGTACGCCGCCCTGGCGGTCTCGTACCCCCGGCTGAGCGCGCCGGCGGCCTCCCCGAGGGCCGCCGCGGTGTCTGCGTTCTCCGCGAAGCCCACCGCCACTGTCTCCGCGACGCGGGCTGCGGAGCCGAGTCGGCCGACAAGCACCACGGTCTCGTCGTCGACGCTTCGCTCGGGGGTCGGCGGGGTACCCGCAGCGAACAGCTCACCGAGGAACTCCGAGCCCGCAACCCCCACGGTCGCCCACTCGAACCCGCCGGGCGGCGACATCGCAGCCGCGACCGAGTACTCCTCGCCGTCCTCGTCGATGAGGAGGGGTTCAGTTTCACCCACCTGGTCGTACGCCTCCGTGTCGCGAGCAACGAGCTGGTAGCCGTTCGACCCCTCGAGCCTGATCCCTCGATCCGTGGCGCCGGTGTTCGTGAGCGCCATATCCGCCACCGCGTACACCTCGTACTCGTTGCCGTCGGCGGCATCGAACTCGACGTCGACGAGCAGCGCGTCGTGTTCGGAATCGGTGGCGTACTCCGCGGTCAGCGTCCACTCGTGGCCCCGGCCGTCGCCGGTCTCGGTGACGACGTGGCGGAACAAAAGCGCCTCTTCCTCGACGATCTCCGCCCGGCGGTCGATGGTGTCGGTGACGTCGTCCCGGCGGGTCTCGTTGTGCGTCCGGGCGGTGTAGGTGGCGTCCGACGCCGCGTCCACCACCAGGAAGTCGAACGTTCTGAGGTTCATAAGGTCCACCCGCGGGAACCGGACCTCAGTCAGCGACCCCTCGGTGAGGGTGTACCACACCCGCGAGGGGTCCGCCGAGTCGTGGTCGGCGACCGTCCCGATCCCGTACTTCTCGCCGGTGGTCCAGTTGGGCCGGGCGCCCGGCCCGGAGGGCGCGGGCTTCGGCGCGGGCAGGGCGTCCGCCGCGGCCAACGTCCCAGTGAGGCGGAGCCGTACGGCGTGAGACCACGCCAGCGGCGTCGCGCTGTCGTGCGTCCCGTCGTCGAAGACCTGCTCCGAGAGATAGCCCGCGTCGGTGCTGAACGGGCCGTCCAGGCTCAGCCGCCCGTACAGCTCGGTGGCCCGCGTCAGGAACGCCTGAGCGCCGGCCGGTCGGTCGTGGGACTCGAGGAGCGCGGAGAACTCCGCGGCTGCGTGGGCCCCCCACGCGGTCGAGACCGACCACAGCTTCTCGCCGTCTTGATCGGCCGACCGCCAGGCGTCGTCTTCGAATCTGATCAGCCCCCCGACGCCGTCATCGCCCGCGATTCCCTCGCGGTACAGCCCGTCGAGGGCGGTTTCGAGGTGGGTCTCCAGCCGCGAAAGCGCAGCCTGTGGGACGCCCTCGATCCGGTCGTACGCAGCAAACGCTTCCACCAGTGCGAACGTCCCCGAATCCAGCCGTGAATCGAGGTCCCCACCGAGATACCGGAGCGCGTACACCTCGCGGTCGGCGTCCCACAGCCGGTCGAGGCTGTCGAAGACGGCTCTCGCCTGCGTCTCGGCGCGATCTGAGAGGGTGGCGTCGACTGGGGCGGCGGCGACGGTCGCGTACGCCTGGAGGAAGGTGGCCGCGGTGTGGGTGAACCGTCCGATCATGTTCTCCCACAGGTTCTGACAGGGTTCCGGGAGGCCATCGTCGGCCAGCGCGTCGTCGAGGGCGTCGACGCCCGCCCGGATCGACCGGCGGATCCGCCCGGCCAACGCCGGCGAGAGGTCGGCCTCGTGTTCGGCGACCAGCGTCGCGAGAAAGGAGACGACGCTCGCGGTCTGGTCGGCCTGGTACTCAGCCCCGTCGGAGCCCTCGACGCGGGCGTTGGCCCACCCGGGGGCCAGCGAGCCGTCGATCGCCCACACCCGGTGTGGCCACGACCCGTCGTCGAGTTGCGTCCCGCAGAAGAAGGTCGCGAGCGCCGAGAGGTCCGACCGTGAGTCCAAGCCGAGCAGGTCGTCGCTGTGGAGCAGGTGGCGGGCACACTCGGCCTCGTCGCGGAACCACGTGTAGCCGTACCCGCCGGAGTGGGTGTAGAAGGGGTCGAACTCCGGGCCGGCGATGTGCGCGCCGGAGGGCGCAGTCAGCAGCGACAGCACGCGGAGGTCCGCCCTGACAGTCTGTTGGCGGGGGGCGGTCTCCGGAACGACGATCTCCGCCCGCTCCCGGGCCGCAGCACGGATGTCGTCGGCCGAGGCGTGCGACAGCGCACAGTGACACAGGTCCGCGATCGCCTCCTCGCGTTCGACCTCGCTGTGGTCGGAGAGCTGCGTGACGAGCGTCGTGCAGACGCCGCGGCCCTGGCGCTCCAGCGGCGCGGAGACGATGATGTCGCCGCTGAGGTGCGTGTCCTCGTAGCGGTCGAGGGCGGCTTCCCGCGGGAGGTCGAACGCGTCGGCCGAGAGGAGCTCGTCGAACCGTTCGGGGACCTGCGCGCGGACGTCGTCGAGGCCGGTGGAGGCAGTGACGTAGTCGTGTTCGGTCCGGTGAAACACCTCGACGGCCTGGGTGTTCTGCGGGCCGCCGGACTCGTGAATCAGCCGGCCGACCTGGGTCTCCCGCCCCTCGGGGGCGAACGTCAAAAATGCGGTCAGGTGAGCGTCGGCGGGGACCGCCCCCCTGAGTTCGACGTGAGTCACGTGCGCCCGGCCGAGCGTCAGGTCGTACTGGTGGATGGTGTACGATCCCGCGTTGTACTCGGTCTCGACCAGGCTCGTCTCGCGGTAGTAGTGCTGGCGGACCGGATCGAGGTTATCGAACCAACGGGTCTTCCCGCCAGCCTCGATCGCGAACCGCGACCGGTCGATCCCGTACAGTCCGGAAAGCGACGAGGAGTAGTCGCGAAGCGCGCCGTTTCCGTCGACGTGGACCAGCCGGTCGCCGTGACCGGAGAACGCGCCTTCGACCGTTGGGAGTTCTCCCGGGAACTGCCCGTCGCGGTCGCGCTTGTATTCGTTCAGTACGGTACGAAGTCTCATACTCCGCCACGAGTACGCCAACCAATAAGTATTGACGGAACCGGGCGGCGCCGAGGTGTAGTCTCCGATCGGGCGACACCGGCCAACTCGACGGCTCGGGAGGCACCCACAGCGGGGTAAAGACAAAGACCCGAGGTGTCGTTTGGTCGCGTATGCAACACCCTGGCCCGCCGCGGTTCCTCGCGGTCGGCGAGAGCGTCCAGCTCGCCCCACGCGACCCGGATCCGGAGGCGACGTACAACTGGTGGATCCGCAGCGCCCCCGCGGTCAGTACGCTCGAACTTCCGGAGCAAACGCCCGTGATCGAGTTCCAGCCCGACGTAGCGGGGACCTACGAACTCCGGCTTGAGACCCCCGAACGAACCCACAGCCTCACCGTACGGGCGTTCGCCGACATCCGGTTTCCCGGCCAGGGCGGCGGAGAAAGCGGCGGGCGCGGCGGCTCCGGCGGACGAGGCGAGCAGGCCGGAGCGGACTGGAGCGACGACACACCCAACTCGGGGTCTCGGCGGGTTGACCAGGGAGCTCCGGGCGACCGCCCCCGGCTCCAGCTCCGCGGTGCCGTCAAGGGCAACGAACTCGTGGTGCGCGCCGATCCGAGGTTCCCGTCGGACGCCGACGGCGCGGGCAGCGTGGCGTTCCTGGTCGACGACCGCGACGACGTCGACCCGGCCGACGTCACCGTCCGTGGGCGCGAGCTCCGGCTCCCGATCCGGGCGGTGGGCGATCGCGTTCGGGTCCACGGCGTCGCGGTGGCCGACACCTACAGCGTCCCCGACACGGTCGATTTCACACGGGTGGCACTCCCGGACGGCAACGTCCGGAGCGCGGAGGCCGACGTCGACGTCTCCGCTCGCGACGCCTTCGAGATCCGCCGTCCAAACGACCCGCCGGAAGGGGCGTCGGACCTCACGGTCTACGAGGTGTACGTCCGCGGGTTCGCGGGGGGGGACGGCGGCGGGGACGGCTCCGTCTTCGAGGCCATCGAGGCGCGGCTCGACTACCTCGCGGACCTCGGCGTCGACTGCCTGTGGCTGACGCCAGTGCTCGAAAACGACCACGCGCCACACGGGTACAACATCGTCGACTTCTTCAGCATCGCCGAGGATCTCGGGGACCGCGAAGACTACGAGGCGTTCGTTGACGCTGCTCACGACCGCGGGATGGCCGTGCTCTTCGATCTCGTGATGAACCACTCCGCGCGCGACCATCCGTTCTTCCAGGACGCCTACAACAACCCCGACTCGGAGTACTACGACTGGTACGACTGGCAGGAAAACGGAGAACCGGAGACGTACTTCGACTGGGAGTACATCGCCAACTGGAACTTCGAGAATCTCGCTGTCCGGCGGCACCTGCTCGACGCCGTCGATACGTGGTTCGAGGTCGCCGACGGGTTCCGGTGCGACATGGCGTGGGCAGTCCCCGAGACCTTCTGGCAGGAGCTCCGCGATCGGGTGAAAGCCCGCGATTCCGAGTTTCTGCTGCTCGATGAGACCATCCCGTACGTTCCGGACTTTCACAACGGGATGTTCGACGTCCACTTCGATACAACGCTGTACTTCACGCTGCGGCAGGTCGGACGCGGCCACGTCCCCGCCGATGCCATCTTGGACGCGATCGACGGCCGCGCGGAGATCGGGTTCCCGCCGCACGCTGGCTTCCTGCTCTACATCGAGAACCACGACGAGACCCGGTATCTGGTGGAGTGCGGCGAGGACGCCGCCTTCGCCGCCGCGGGCGCGCTGTTTACGCTTCCGGGCGTCCCGATGGTATACGGCGGCCAGGAACTCGGTCAACGTGGCCGTCGGGACGCGCTGGCGTGGGACGACGCCCGCGAGGAGTTCTACGACCACTACGACCGCTTAATCGAGGTGCGCGAGTCGACCCCTGAACTCCGCGGCGACGCAGCGCTGGCACGGGTCGACTACGAGGCCGACACCGACCGTGCGGTCGCGTTCGCCAGGGAGGGCGAGTCCGGAACGGTCGTCTGCGTGTTGAACTTCGGCGACGCGCCGGCGACGGTGCAGTTTGACCGCGCGGTCGACCCCAGAGACCGCGTCTCCGGGGCGTCGTGTGCGACCGCCGACGGCCTCGAAGTCGACGACGTCGCCGTGTTCCGGGCGATTTAGCGAGAAGCAAACGAACTCCACGACCGCCTCGCTCGCGTCCTGCAGGTGGCGCAGCCCTCCGTGGGCGCCCCGCGCCTCCCACCCGAGTGGTCGACGTTCCGTCCGGGACACCCCTCGTTTCGTCTGTTCCGGTCGTCCGCCCGGAGGGGGTGCGAATCCTCTCGGACACCCCCCATTTCGTGTGTTCCGGCAGACGATCCAGCGGGTGGGTTCCGGCAGGCGATCCAGCGGGTAAGTTCCGGTAGGCGATCCAGCGGGTGAGTTTCGGCAGGCGATCCAGCGGGTGAGTTTCGGCAGGCGATCCAGCGGGTGAGTTTCGGCAGGCGATCCAGCCGGGTGACCCGGATCTCCCGCGGGACACCCCTCGTTTCGTCTGTTCCGGGCCTCGTCCAGTGGGGTGGACGTACTGCTCGCACTCCACTCTGGGTTCGCCCGTGTTCAGCTTGTTACAGGGTACTGCCGCGGAGCAACGAGGAGAGTGTCGCGGCCGGAGTCGGGCTACGACTCGACTTCGATCGATTCCCGCGTTTCGAGAACGACGTCGGGATCGAGCGTGAGTTCGTACTGGTAGTGAGCACCGCCTGCGCGTCCCCTGTTCTGTTCGGACCGTTCGAGAAAGCCGAGCATAGTGAGATCGGACAGGTGGTTTTGGATACTTTTCAGCGTTGTGAGTGGATCGTGCCCCCAACTACCCGTGATCTGCTCGTACGCGTCCTGGATCTCCTTCGAGCGGACGGGTGCGTGGCCGTCGGCTTCGAGTGCGGCGATCGCTTCGAGGATGAGCTGTCCGTGCATCGTCTGGTCACGAAGTTTGTTCTTCACACGACCGCGCTGTACCCGTTCTGCCGCGCGCTCGATGTGGTCGTCAGTGATCGTTCCGGAATCGACCTCTTCGGCGATGTCACCACCCTCTCGAAGGAGGTCGATCGCTTGACGGGCACTCCCGGTGTCTTTCGCGGCTTTCGCGGCGGCGAGTTTGATCGCGGAGCTCTCACACGCGTCGTCGACGAGCGCTTTCTCGGCGCGCATCTCGAGGATGGACCGGAGTTCGGTGGCGTCGTACGGCGAAAACGCGATCTCCTTCTCCATCAGCGTGTCTTTCACTTTTGGACTGAGCGAGGACCTGAAGGTGTAGTTGTTGCTGATCCCGATCACGCCCACACGCGCGTCGGTGAGGTGTCCGTTGGCCCGAGCTCTCGGCAGCTCGTACAGCAACGTATTCACATCATCCAAATGGTCGATCTCGTCGAGAACGAACAGGAAGGTACCGCTGAGGTCGTCCATCTCCTCGAAGAGCGTTTCGAGCGCGTGTGACGTCGCGAGTCCGGTTTCGGGGAACTGCTCCCGATGGTCGCCTCGGATCCCGTTGATCAGCGACCGGACGGTCCGATACACCGTATCGTCGTTACAGTTCCGAGAGTGGACGTGGAGTTCGTCGGCTGCGTCACGCTGCCGGACCTCCGCCCGGAGCGCGTGCAGGATATACTCCGTCACTGCGGTCTTACCGACGCCCGTCTTCCCGTAGATGAACACGTTCGAGGGGTTCCGTCCGAACAACACGTCCTTCAGCGCCGTCCGGTATGCATCGATCTCCTCGTCCCGTTCGACGATCACATCGGGACGATACTCCTCCGAAAGGATCGATTTGTCTTCGAACAACGTCTCCGTCATTCCAGCGAACAGATCCTCGGACATCCGATGATCATACGCTCGGCTGCGCCTATGATAAACGTGCTGTTTTCTGTTTTGTGTGTTTCGTGTGTATGGACCGAATCCGAAACTGGATGGAATACACCCAGCGTGTATGGACCGAATCCGAAACCGGACGGGGTGCAACCCACATTGGGAACGGAACAGACGAAACGAGGGGCGTGAACGGTGCTGATCGTGGTTACCCCCGCAGTAGTCGAAGAACAGACGAAACGAGGGGTGTCCCCACTAGTTCACGACACGCAGCGACTGACGAGGAGACACGTCTACACGCGGAGCAGGCCGAGTGCCTCGGGGACAGTCGAACTCGCCCCGGACATTGGCCCGACAGACCTCGTCTCCGGGGCGTCACTCGCGATGGGAGGGACTACGCTGCCGAGCCGCCGACAAATTCGAGTCACTCCAGCCCGTACCGAATCGTAGTGACTGAATCGTACGTCTGCCCGCACTGTGAGCGCGTGGAAGACCGCTCCTACCGAGTCCGGCTGATCCTGCTGACCTGCCCGAACTGTGGGGACAACGGACGGTTCCTCAACCGAACGCTCGTGAACCGCCTGGGGGAGGTTCCCGAGTCCGACCGCCCGGACGACTGGGCGGAGATGCCGCTGGACGAACGCCTGGAGTACGCGATCAGGCAGGGCCTCCTGGAGGTGAGTTTCACCGGCCCGCTGCTGCGCGAGTAAGCCCCGTCGGGTCGGCTGCCGCGCGGCTGCCGGACTGTGGGACCCGGGACCGGACCGCCATCGACCGCGGACACGTTCCGAGTGCGAACGGGCGCCCAATCCGCCTGCCACGGACGCATCCGGCCGCGCCGATCAGGACGAGTTTTCGACGCAAGTCACGCTGCGACTCGTGCCTCTGTCTCGACCGACGCGCCGCCGACGTAGTCGCCGTCCGGGCCCACCCAGGTTCCCTCGTACCCGCACTCGGCGGTCAGTCTGCAGACTCGGGTCTCCGGCGGCCACACCACTCTGACGCCGTCGTCGCCGGTGGCTACTGTCGCCTCCTGGCGGTAGGTGACGCTCGCGCCGCCGCTCCCGACGAACGTCACCGCCAGATCGACCTCCGCGTCGCCGTCGGCCAGCGGCACCGATCGACCCGCCGGACCAGCCTCGAACTCGAGGTTCGTGGCCGCCGCGGAGCCGGGACCGATCGTCCACGCGACCGTGACGGTGCCGTTCTCCCGGGCGTCTGCGGGCACGGTGTACCGGGCGAAGCCCTCGGGCGTCTCGACCCGGACGCTCACGCTCGCGGCCGACTGCGGAACCCCGACCGTCGTCCGGGCGCGGACCGTCTCTCCCTCGAGGGTTCGGAGTCGCTGTAGTTCGGGGGTCACCGGCGTTGCCGCACCGGTCCACGTTCCCCGGTAGGTGAACCGGTACGGGGTCCGGTTCGTCGCCGCGAGCACCGCGAGGTCGCGCTCGGGGCCGCCGTCGGTGGCGTAGATTACGTCGCCGTCGAACCCGCCGCCGGACCGGAGATACTGAAACGGGTGGGCCTGCCAGTCGCCGTACGGATCGGGAGTGAACACGACGGCGTCGTCGACGGAGCGATGCGCGAACGGCTCGTAGGCGGCTGCCAGATTGTCGGTCCGGAGTTGGTTCGCGTCGTAGGGCCCCTCGATCGCGGCCCGTTCCGCGGAGACCACCACCGGGGCGGAGGCGACGAGCAGGATCACCACGGCAAGTCGGGCGCGGCGCGGGGTCGTGTGCTGGCGGAGTCGCGCAGCCAGCCCACGCCCGAGGCCGACCGCGCCCGCGGCGGAGAACACTGCGATCGGCACCAGCACGTCGAAGTGGTAGAACGGCCCGAGGAGGTCGATGAGGCCGTTCCGGAGGCCGTTGTGAGTCCCCCAAAAGTACGCTTCACCCAGAAACACCGTCGGGACGATTCCGACGAGGACGGCCGCGACTTCCCCATCCTGCATCCCTGCCGCCGGTGCGAACCGGTCGCGGAGTCCGCCGTGCTGCCACGCCCGCCACCCGGTCGCGGCGGCGCCGGCAGCCGCGAGGACGGTGCCGACCGGCCCGGCCGCGATCCAGTCGGTGAAGACGTACTCGAGTGCCGTCGCGGTCGTTGCCGCCGCGAGCCCCGGGGTGTAGTCACGTTCGTAGTTGAGGATCTCGTGGGGCCCGAACCCGATCCCGTCGTTCGGCGCGAACGCGGCGTACGGAAACGTTAGCGCGTCGCCGGTCACGACGGCGTTGTATCCGAGCGTGACACCGACGAACGCCGCCCCGGGGACCGCGATCGCGACCGACCGCACGAGCACACCTCGAAACGCCGGCGTCCACGCGTGGCGCCACCACGCGACCCCCAGAGACGCGAGCGTGTGGCCGATGAACGGGAGCGCGAAGAGTACTGCAGTGTAGGGGCGACAGAAGAACGCCAGCCCGATCGCGACGCCCGCGGCCGCTCCCCATCGCGGGTCGCCCGCGCGAGCGGCGCGGACGTAGGAGACCGCGAAGGCGAGGTTGAGAAGCGTTGCCGGCGCATACGAGAGAAACGTCGCCGTGGTCAGCAGGAACATCGGGGCGCCAGCGAGGGCGACAATCGAGACCAGCCCGATCCGGCGATCGAACGCCGCAGATCCAAGGACGTAGACGCCCGCAGCGATCCCCGCACCGACGCCGCCGAGCGCGAGGTTCCAGTCGCCCACCAGCCGACCGACCGCGAACATCGCGGGCGCAACCGGGGAGTACTTGCTGTACATCCGGACGCCGCTGTCGGTGAAGTCGACGACGAAGAACCACGGCCGAACCGCCTCCCACGGGATCTCTCCGGGTCGAACGAAGAGTATCCCATCGAGCAGCATCGCAGCCTGGTAGAGATACACCCCCTCGTCGTCGTTGACCGAGTGATACGGGAAGAGGTCCGTCGCAAGCCAGTAGACGACCCCACCGACGGCGACGACCAGAACGGCGGCGGCGAGGCGCTCGGGGTGGTCGCGGACGCCGAGGCGCTCGGCGAGTCGGGCAAGCGTGTCGTCGCCACCTCGGTCTCGGAGACCGCCTCGCCGCGACACGGCTCAGGTACCGTACCGTGCGTCGTCTTCGGGGCGCTGCTCCCGCGGGAACCACGCGAGTTCGTGGTCGGCGTCGAGGTCGAGGTCGACCGGTCCCGACGTGGGGACGTTCTCGTCGTGGTTGTGCATACACTGGATCGACTCGCCGGTGTCGAGTTCGATCTCGTAGAGGAACGTCGGCCCCAAATACCGGCGGCCGACCACCCGGCCGCAGCCCTCGGCCGCGTCCGCGACCGGCTGCGCACTCACGTCGTCGGGACGCACCAGCAGATCGATTCGGGTGTGGTCGTACTCGCGCGCCAGCCCGTGGATCTGCTCGCGGGGGACGGTCCCGAGGTCGGTCTCGACGATGTCGCCGGAGACGTACCCCGGGACGAAGCTCGCGTAGCCGAGGAACGCCGCAACGAACCGCGATTCGGGGTGCTGGAACACCGTCTCGGGCTCGCCGATCTGCTCGATCCGGCCGTCGGTCATCACTGCCACGCGGTCGGAGATCGACAGTGCCTCCTCTTGATCGTGGGTGACCGAGACCGCGGTCACGCCGGCGCGCTTGATGATGTCTCGAACCTCCTCGCGCATCTCGACCCGAAGGTCGACATCGAGGTTGGAGAACGGCTCGTCGAGCAGCAGGATGTCGGGCTCTGGCGCCAGCGACCGCGCCAGGGCGACCCGCTGTTGTTGCCCGCCGGAGAGCTGGTCGGGGTAACTGTCGCCTTGGCCCGCCAGATCCACCAGTTCCAACAGCTCGTCGACCCGGTCGCTCACTTCGTCGTCCGGTCGATTCTTCAGCCCGAACGCGACGTTTTCGCGGGCGGTGAGGTGGGGGAACAGCGCGAACTCCTGGAACACGACGCCGACGCCGCGATCCTCAGGTGCCACGAACGACGACCCCGACATCGACTCGCCGTTGAGCCTGACACTCCCGCCGTCGGGGCGCTCTAGCCCGGCGATCAGCCTGAGGGTCGTGGTCTTCCCGCAGCCCGACGGCCCCAGGAGCGTCAGGATCTCTCCCTCCCGGACCGAGAGCGAGAGCCCCTCAACCACGGTCTCGGTCGCGTAGGACTTCCGGAGTCCGTCGAGTTCCAACACGGGGGCGTCGCTTCCGGGGCGCGAGCCGCCACCCACGGTTGCGTCCGAGCCGTCTGCGGCCGTTTCGGCCGTCTCGCTCCCGACGGGCGACTCAGTCCGCCTTTCGGCGTCGGTGTCGACCGTCGACTGCCCCTTATTTGACATCGTACCCCTCCTGTCTGAGGATCACGAGCATCGAGAGCCCGGAGACGAAAAGCAAGACGAGCGCCGGGATCGCCGCCTGTCCGAAGTAGCCCGATTCATACGCTGTCCAGATGTGCGTGACCAAGGTGGTAAAACCCGACGGTCTGAGCAGCAGCGTTGCGGGGAGTTCTTTCATCGTCGTCAGGAATACCAGCGCCGCCCCGCCGAACAGCCCGGGCGCGACGAGCGGCAGAGTGACGCGCCGGAACGCCCCGACGGGGGTCTGCCCCAGCGTCCGCGCTGCCTCGGGAAGCGCCGGGTCGACCGAGAGAAACGACGCGCGAAGCGAGCCGACCGACTGGGGGAGAAACCGAATCACGTACGCGAACACGAGCAGATACAGCGTCTGGTAGATCGGCGCGGCGTAGGCGCTCCCGAAGAACACGAGGGCGAGTCCGAGTACGACGCCCGGAACCGCGTAGCCGACGTAGGAGATCCGCTCGAAGGCGTCGGGCAGTCGCCCGCCGTGCCGCGCCGAGAGGTACGCCACTGGGATCCCGGCGACGACGGCCACGGCGGCCGCGGCGGCCGAGACGGTTACGGAGTTGATCGCGTACGACCACTCGAAGACCAGCGACTGGTTCGCGGTCGTCCCCGTCGCGAGTAGCCACGACACCAGGATGGCGACCGGGACGACCAGCGCCAGGCCGGCGACGGCCGCCACCGGAAGCACGGCGGGATACCGCCACCGACCGAGCGGGACGAGCGCGCGGGACCGGCCCCCTGCGGTGGTCCGTTCCTCTCCGCGGATCCTGGATTCCAGCCAGAGGATGAACACCGTGACCGCGATCAGTTGCAGCGAGAGCAGGACCGCGGTGTCGCGGCCGAACGTCCCGAACTCCACGAAGATGACCCGAGTGAACACGTCGTATCGCATGATCGAGGGCGTGCCGAAATCAGCGAGGACGTACAACGCCGACAACAGCGCTCCCGCGGCCACCGCCGGCCGGATCTGCGGCACCGTCACCCGCCGGAACGTCTCCCACCGATCGTGTTCTAAGGTCCGCGCGGCGTCGATCAGGGTCGTATCCATCGACTTCAGCGACGCCCTGGCGGTGATGTAGACGTACGGGTAAGTGTAGAGCGTGAGGATCAACACGGTGCCTTCTAGCCCGTAGATCTCGGGGAGTCGTTCGATCCCGAGCGGCGCGAGTAGCCGCTGGAAGCCGCCCTGCGGGCCGAACGCCGACACAAACGCGAACGCGCCGACGTAGCTCGGGATCACGAGCGGCAAAGACACCGCGATCGTCCAGAAGCGGCGGAACGGGAGGTCGGTCCGGACCGTGAGATACGCCAGCGGAACGCCGATTGCCACGCACGCAGCCGTCGTCAGCGCGACCAGGAGCGCGCTGTTGACGAACACCTCGAGCGTTCTCGGGCGGGTCAAAAGCGCCACCGCCGACTCGAACCCGACGCCGAACCCGGTCTTGATCAGCCACAGCACCGGAAGCAACACGGCGGCCGAGACCGCGGCCGCCGCGATCGACGGTCCCAGCGGAAGCCGGTCCTCGTGGCCTGCGTCGTCGTCGATCGGTTGGTGCTCCCCGGCCATTGTGAACGAACTCCCGTCGCCTCAGAGGGCGCCTGTCTCCCGCAGAAGCGAGATCGTCGCCTCGAGGTCCGACAGTTGCGAGAGGTCTATCCCCTCCGGCGGGTTCAACTCATCGATCGCGGGCAGTTGGCCGACCGGGTCGACGTCCGGGACCAGCGGGTACTCGAAGGTGGAGCGGGCGAAGTAGTCTTGAGCCTCCGCCGACAGCAGGTGACGGACGAAGTTCGAAGCCAGCGTCGAATCCGACGCGGTGTCGAGCACACACGCCCCGGCGACGTTGAAGATCGCCCCGGCGTCGTTCCGCGTGAACGCGGTCGAAAGCGGCGCGTCGCTCCCGCGGCGGGCCAGCACCCGCTGGATGTAGTAGTGGTTGGCGAGGCCGACGGAGATCTCGCCGTCAGCCACCGCACGGGAGATCTGGAACTCGTCGCCGTACGTGCTCACGCCCAGGTCCTGCATCCCGTTGAGCCACTCGCGTGTGGCCGCCTCGCCCTCGAGGATCCGCATCGCGGTGATGAACGCCTGAAACGAGGAGTAGGTCGGCGTCCACCCGATCTCGCCCTCGAAGGCGTCGGTGTCGGGAAACGCCATAATGTCTTCGGGGATGTCCGACGCCGAGAACGCGTCGGTGTTGTACGGGACCGACCGCGCACGGCCGGAGGTGCCGATCCACGCGCCGTCGGGATCCCGGAAGTTCGACGGCACGAACTCCAAGACGTCGTCGGGGAGTCTCTGCGTCCGGTCGCGGTCGGCGAGCGTCCCGAGCGCGCCGGCGTTGACCGAGTAGAAGACGTCCGCGGGGCTGTTCTGCCCCTCGGTCTCGATCTGATTGACCAGTTCCGCCGCGGAGTTGTACAGCGGGCGCACGGTGAGGTCGGGGTACTGGTCCTCGATGAACTCGATCAGTTCGCCGACCAGCGCCTCCCCACGGCCGGAGTAAACCGTGAGTTCGCCCTCGAGATCCGGCATCTCCTCGATGGTGACACCGCCGACCTCGCGGTCGCCGAACGGGGAGCGACCCGACCCGATCTGGTCGGGGTCGTCGCCGTCACCGGCGTCGGTCTCCGTCCCCGTGTCGGGCCCGTCGCCGCCGTCGCCGGGCGTGTTGCACCCCGCGATTCCGACCACGCCCGCCGCGGCGGCCGCCCGAAGGAATCGGCGGCGCGTCCGTCCCGTGCCGTCTGATTCGTGCATAGTTGTTTTAGGTACACCTAAATATTTTATACCTTCCGATTCCGAGTCAGTCATCGGCCACCGTGGCGTCGGCGGCGGCCTCCGTTCGGGTCGGCGCGAGATCCGAGAGACACGCCAACCAGTCGAGCCAGTAGTTCCCGCAGTGGTTGAGGAACTCGCCGTTGTTCCACTCCGAGAAGTCGCCGTCGGCGAGCGTGTGGGCCATCGCGGTGGCGGCTTCCCGCCAAGTGTCGGCGTCGTGGCCGGCGTCGTCGACGACCTCCCAGACGTGCTCGTTGAGTTCGAGGCCCGGAACTTCGTTATTCAGGTCGTCGAACGTCGGCCGAGGGGCCTTGTTGTGCTCACACAGCGGGTAGCCGGTGAGGACGTCCTTCCCCAGCAGGTCGGCCGCGCGCTTGAGAAACACCCCCGACCAGATGTCGTCGAACCGGCCGACGTCCCACTCGTTTTCGTCCATCGGCAGCTGGTAGAACGCGGGGATCACCTCGCGCTCGAACGCGAGATTCATGGAGCAGACGGTGAGGTACTGACCGGGGTCGGCCACGAAGTCGCCCTCGAAGTCCGAACGCTTCGTTCGGGTCTGCGCCTGGCCCCGGAGGTCACCGTCCATCAGGATCCGGACCGCATCGAGGTCGGGAACGTTGGTCCACAGCCCCTGAGACGCCACCACGTCGGTGAGTCGGCTGCGCCCCGTCTCGACCGTCTCGTCCATCGCGGAGTACGGATACCCACGCGGGTAGAGCCCGTGTTCGTCGGCGTTCTGATAGAGCACGTTCACCCAGCGCTCGCCGGAGCGGACGGATTCGACCTCGTCGGTTCGATCCAGGTTCGCGAGGTGGCGGCCGAAGAAGTCCCACTCGTCGTGTGGGAGGGTGTCATCGTCGATGAAGACGCCGCGCTCGAACCGTGGGGTGGCCCACATGTACAGCAGCCCGAAGCTGGTTTGGGCGTGGGAAGCCTCCGGAACCAAGTGCGAGAAGGCGGACACGCCCTGCGCTTCGAACCACTGTTCGCGCCGGGTGGCGTCGTAGACCGCGCCGTCGACGCCCTCCTCCGCCAGCATCCGTTCCATCGCGTCGACGTCGCAGAAGTCCTCCGTGATCAAGAGGACGAACAGTCGATCGAGATCGAAGCCGTGCTCGCGGGCGTTCTCGAAGTACGCTCGCAGACACTCGTATTCGCGGATCGTGGGAACCACGACACAGACGTCCTGTTGCATCGGATCAGGATCTTTAGGCTACCCTAAAATAACTGTCGCTCTCGGGTGGGACCGGTGGCGCCGGCCCCGTGGGACGGTCGGGGCCAGCTCGACGACCTGTCACCACCAGAGCTTTTTATCTTCTTGTTGTACCACCGATGAATGTCAGACATCGATCTCGCACTGGACTGGACCCCCAACACCAACCACACGGGGTTTTACGTCGCAGCGGCCAAGGGCTACTACGACGAGCGCGGCGTGGAGGTGTCGATCCACTCCCCGGTCGAGGACGACTACGAGCGAACGCCCGCAAAGCGGGTCGCTACCGGCGATGCAACGCTTGCGGTCGCCCCCTCCGAGAGCGTGATCAGCTACCAAACGCACCCGGAGTACCCGTCGCTGACTGCGGTCGCTGCGATATCACAGGTCGACAAGAGTGCGATCGTCGCACTCCAAGACAGCGGTATCGACCGGCCGGCCGACCTCGACGGGGGTACCTACGCCTCCTACGACGCGCGGTTCGAAGACCACATCGTGAGACAACTCGTGCGGAACGACGGCGGCGAGGGCGACATCGACGTCGTCACGCCCCCGAAACTCGGCATCTGGAACACGCTGCTCGACGGCGACGCCGACGCGACGTGGGTGTTTATGCCGTGGGAGGGGCTGTTGGCGGAGCGCGACGAGGTGGATCTGAGGCCGTTTTATCTGGAGGAGTACGGGATCCCCTACGGGTACACCCCGGTGCTGCTCGCGCGGCCGGAATCCATCGAGACCGACGGCAGCGAACTCGAAGCGTTCCTCGCCGCCACTGCCCGCGGCTACCAGTTCGCCGCGGAGAACCCAGAAGAGGCCGCCGACGTCCTCCGGGCGGAAGCGGTCGGGATGGACGTCGACGACGCGGCCGTGCTTCGTGAGAGCCAGCGCCGGCTCGCAGACGCGTACCTCACCGACGACGGCGAGTGGGGCGTGATGGCGGCAGATCGGTGGGCGGCGTTCGTGGAGTGGCTGGCGGGGCAGGGCATCCTGACCGACCTTGACGGCGCGGAGATCCCCCAGTCGGACCTGCCCGCCGGCGACCTCTACACGAACACGCTCCTCGAACGGTCGGGGTAGCGCCCGACGCCGTCTGGACGCCGGAAGTCGACCGCCGGGAGCCAGCGGAACCCAAACCACAAAGTGCCTTCCACTGTTCGTTCGGATGGATGGAGCGTGGGGACCTCGTCGGCTCCGTGGTTATCCATTCGGCGGATAGGGTCGAGTACGCGAACGAGGCGTTCTGTGACCTCGTCGGGGTCGACGTGCCCGCGGCGATCACCGGCCAACCGGTCGAGCGGTTCGTCGCCGACTCGGATGTAGCGGAACTCAACGATCACTTCGAGCGCCTCCTGCAGGACGGTGAGCCGGTGCAGGGGCTCGCGGTCGAACTCGTTGGCGACGACGGTATTCGAACTGACGCGATTGCGGTGAGCTCCCTCGTTTCGTGGGACGGGGAGACGCGGATCCACACCGCCGTGATGGACGCCGGGAACGCAGAGCACGGGGCGGCCTCCCCACGGGAGACCGCGGCCCACCGCTCCCCGATCGGCGTCACTATCGCCGACGCCACCGCCGCCGACGAGCCGTTAGTGTACGTGAACGACACGTTCGAGCAGCTCACCGGCTACACTCGCGAGGAAGCCATCGGCCGCAACTGCCGGTTCCTCCAGGGGCCGGACACCCGCGAGGAGCCGGTCGCAGAGATGCGGGCTGCCATCGACGCCGAGCGCCCGGTCACGGTGACGTTGCGGAACTACCGCAAGGACGGCTCGCTGTTCTGGAGCCGGATCACGATCTCGCCCGTCCGGGACGCCGCGGGCGAGGTCACGCATTTCCTGGGATACCAAGAGGACGTGTCGGAGACGAAACTCACCCAGCGGGAGAAGACGGTGTTCGAGGCACACGCCGAACTGTCTGATCAGGTGATGTTCGTCACGGACGTCCAAGGCACGATCGAGTACGTCAACCCCGCCTTCGAGCGAGTCACTGGATACACGGCCGCGGAGGCGCTCGGGAAGACGCCGGCGATCCTCCGGTCCGACCAGCAGGACGATGCGTTCTACGACCGGATGTGGGAGACGATCTCTGCGGGGGGCGTCTGGGAGGCGGAGCTCACCAACCGCACCAAATCCGGGGAGTTCTACCGGTGCCGACAGCGGATCGTGCCGATCACCGACGACAGGGGCGAGGTCACGCACTTCGCCGCGATCGAGCCGGACATCACCGATGCACGCCTCGCCGACCAGGCGCTCGACGTACTCAACCGCATCCTGCGTCACAACGTCCGGACCTCAGTCAACGTGATCGATGGCTACACCGACATCCTGGAATCGGCCCCGGGCGAGGCGGAGCGCCAGACCGCGATCCGGGCGATCCGCCGACGGACGACGGCACTGAAAGACATCAGCGACCGGACGACGACCCTCCGGAACCTACTCGACGGACAGTCGGATCCCTCTGCGCTTCCCGTCTCAGATCTCGAAGCCATCGTCGAGGAGTTTCGTGACGACCACGCGGACGCGAGCATCGACCTGACGGTCGTGGTATCCGGCGACCGCTCGATCCGGAACGGAGAGGTGTTCCGGGTCGCCTTCGAGGAGATTGTCGATAACGCGGTGATCCACGCCGACCGGGAGGCGCGGGTCGAGATCACCGTCACGGACTCCGAAAGCGACGGCGCGGTCGACGTCCGGATCGCGGACAACGGCCCGGGGATCCCTGAGGCCGAGTGGGAGATCATCGAGACCGGCGCCGAGACGCCACTGCACCACGCCGACAGCATCGGGCTCTGGCTGATCTACTGGTCGGTGACCGCTCTGGGTGGGTCGATCGAACTAACCGCAAACCAGCCGCGCGGCAGCGTCCTCACGGTTCGCGTGCCCACGGAATACCCGTCGGTACGCGAGGAGCAGTCGCCGGAGTCGCAGGTGTAAGCTCCGTGCCGGCGTGTACCCGATCGGAGCTCCGGAAGCGAACCCAAAAGGCACCAGTGCCAACAGTTCCCGACGGCGAGTCCGGCACGGTCGTCTGGCACCGCGAGCATCTCCGGGTGACCGACCACCCGGCGGTCGCGGCAGCGGGCGACGCCGACCACTTCCTCCCGGTGTTCACCTTCGACCCGTCGTTCTACGGTGGCAGCGGGCTGGCCTGCGACGCCCGGATCGGATTCCTCCACGAGTGTCTCACCGACCTCGACGCCCAGTATCGCGCGGTGGCTGACGCCGGGCTCACTCTCGCCCACGGCGATCCGATCGAGGTGCTCGGGCGGTTCCGCGACGCCGGGTGGGACGTCGTCGCCGCAGCCGTCCCCACCGGCCGGTACGGCCGGGAGCGGGACCGACGGGCACGACGCGAGTGCGAGGTGTCATTCGTCGACGGCGACGGCCTGGTCCGGGGCGTCGATCGGCCACGGGACGGGTGGCGCGGACAGCTCGAGGGGTGGCTCACAGACGATCACTACGGGTGGGACCCGGACGCGGTCACCGTCCACGAGGTCGAGACGGGCGTCACGGCCGAGGACATCGACGCCGCGTACGGGATCGATTCCGCGAAATCGAAGATACCGACGGGCGGAACCACCGCCGCGAGGCGGCACCTCGCCGGATTCGTCGATCGGATCCGGGAGTACCCGGAGAACATCTCCTCGCCGGTCGACGCCCGCGACGGCACCAGCGGGCTCTCGCCGTACCTCAAGTTCGGGTGCCTCTCGGTCAGGCAGGTCTACCAGTACGTCGCGGCCACCGCGCCGGACTGTCGGGGCGCCGAGATGTTCGTCTCCCGGCTGTTCTGGAACAAACACTACGAGCAGAAGCTCCAAGACTGGCCGGGGTGGCTCGACACCGCGGTCAACCCCGTCCTGGAGGGATTCAACGCCGACCGCCGGAACGAAGAACTGATCGCGGCGTGGAAGGCCGGCGAGACGGGCTACCCGATGGTCGACGCGTCGATGCGATGTCTCGCCGAGACGGGATGGCTGAACTTCCGGATGCGCGCGCTGTGTGTGTCGTTCTACTACCACCTGCTCCAACAGCCCTGGCGGGAAGGCGCCGACTGGTACCACCACCACCTGGTCGACTCGGTGGCGTCGATAAACTACACGCAGTGGCAGTCCCAGTGCGGGCTGGTCGGGAGGCCGACGCTCAGACGGTACAATCCCCGGAAGCAGGTCCGCGACCAGGATCCCGACGGGGAGTTCATCCGCGAGTGGGTGCCGGCGCTCGAACCCCTCCCCGCGGAGTATCTCGATCGTCCGGAGCGGACCCCGGTCCACGTCCAGTCCGAGTGCGGGGTGACCATTGGCGAGACGTACCCGCGGCCGATCATCGACTACGACGCGGCTCGGAAGGAGTTCGGCGAGCGCCTCGCCGCGGTGCGTCCGGACGCGGCCGACGCGCTGGGGCGGCCCGAAGTTGCAGACCGCGCGTCACTGTCGGGCGGCCGCGACGCCGCGGCCGCCATCGCGCGGAAACACGGTCGCGAGGCAGACGACGACACGGCCGAACAGTCGCGGCTGGACGCCTTCGGCGGGGCCGACTCGGCGTGAGGCTCACGCGCAGTCCGGTCCCGACTCACGCCTCGGTGTCGCCTCCCTGCGTCAACGCGTCCAAGAGTAGCACCGCCTCCTCTTTCGAAAGCGGGTCGTTTGCGTTGCCGCAGTGCGGCGACTGCACGCACGCCGGGCACCCGTCGGCGCACGCACACTCGCGGATCATCCGGCGGGTACGCGACAACAGCGTCCCGATCTCGTCGTAGCCGCTGGCGGTCAGCCCCACGCCGCCGGGGTAGCCGTCGTAGATGAAGATGGTCGACTTCTCGGTGTGTGGATGGTACGGCGTCGACACCCCGCCGATGTCGCCGCGGTCACACAGGAAGGATAGCGGAAACAGCGAGATCGCCCCGTGTTCGGCGGCGTGGATCCCGCCGTTGAACCCGTACTCCCCGCCGGACTCCCGCATTGCGATCTCCACGTCCGAGGGGACAGTGAAGTACAGCGCAGAGGTCCGCAGCGTCGTCTCCGGGAGGTCGAGAGTTCCGCGGCCGATGGTCTCCCCGCGCCGGGGGTCCCGCCGCTCGAACCCGGTGATCTGCTTTCGCATCGTCACCTCCGCGAACCGGACGTCCACGTCGGGCCGGCCCGGCAGCGGCTTTGCTCGCAGGTCCTCCGCTACGGTCATCGTCTTGTCGTGGAGCACCCGGGTGTAGTAGTCCGCCCACGTCGGCTGGAGGGTTGCAACGTCGCGGTCGAGATCCAGGTCGACGACCTCGTAGGTGGTCCCCTGGTGGTGGTAGATCGCCCCCTCGTGAGCGTCGCGGAGGGCGTCGGCGAACGACAGCGACGAGATCACCTCGCCCGAGCGGTCGTCGAGGAGGTCCACCTCGCGGGCCTCGATCGTGCGGAGGCTCATCTCGTGTTGGGGACTGCCGTTGCCGGCGTGGAGCCACCGGACCCCAGCGTCTGTCTCCCGCCGGTCGAGCCGTCCCTCGTCGGTCAGCGCCGAGACGACGTCGGAGAACGGCGCCCCGAAGTGGGACTCATCGCCCGTTTTGAGCCAGTTCTCAGCGGCCGCCGACGCGACGTGGTCGGGGAGAAGTTCGGTGTTTTCGGGGTCACAGACCGCGTTCTCGGGGTCGCCCTCCCAGAACTCCGCGGGGTTGCTGAGCAGATACTGGTCGAGTTGATCCTCGCCGCCGACTAGGATCACGAGCGCCTCGTCGTCGCCGCGGCCGGCGCGGCCGGCCTGCTGGAACGCCGACATCCTGGTCCCGGGGTAGCCGTCGATGAGGACCGCGTCGAGTTCGCCGACGTCGACGCCGAGCTCCAGGGCGTTCGTCGACCACACGCCGCGGACCGACCCGTCGTGGAGCCCCGCTTCGATCTCCCGGCGGCGGTCGTTCCGCAGCGACCCCTGGTAGGCCGTCACCGACGCCGCGGCGTCGCGGTGGCCACGCTCCCGGAGATCCGACGCGCTCTCGGTCGCGTACCGTTCTGCGGTCTGGCGGGCGCGGGTGAACGACAGCGTCTGGAAGCCGCGGGCGACCAGATCGACGAAGAGCTCCTTCGTCTCGACGTGGCTGGACCGGCGGCGGCCGCTCCCGCCGGTCGCGTTGCCCCCACCGGATGCGTCGGTCGCTCCGTCGCCCGATCCGCCGCCGTCGTACTCCGGCGGGTTCCACAGCAGCCAGTGTTTCGCGCCGGCGGCGCTCGCGTCCTCGTCGACCACCCGGAACGTGTCGGCCCCTTTCCCGGTGACCCGCGCGGCGTGTTCGACCGGGTTGCCGATGGTGGCCGAACAGCAGACGTACTGGGGGTCGCTGCCGAACCGCTCACACACCCTGTTGAGCCGGCGGAGCGTCAGCGCGACGTGGCTGCCGAAGACGCCGCGGTAGCCGTGAACCTCGTCGATCACGACCGTCTCCAGCGATTTTGCGAGCCACTCCCACAGCCGGTGGGCGTGGGGGAGCAGCCCGTAGTGGAGCATGTCCGGGTTCGAGAGCAGGACCGTGGGCCGGCGGTCCCGGACCGCCCGTTTCTCGGATTTCGACAGCCGGCCGGTGTACTCCGCGACCGACACCCGGCTGCCGAAGCCGAGCCCCCGAGCCAGCGCCGAGAGCGTCTCCTCCTGGTCGGCGATCAGGGCATTTTGTGGCCCCAGATAGAGCGTCCGCCCGCCGTGATCTATGGCGCGCTCGAACGCCGGGACGGTGTACGCCAGGCTCTTGCCGCTCGCAGTCGGCGTCGCGAGCACGACGTTGTCGCCGTCGCGGACCGCCTGGATCGCCGCCGCCTGATGGCGGTACAGCGCGTCGATCCCCGCGTCGGAGAGTGCTCCCGCCAGCCTGGATTCGAGGTCCAGCGCCGCGGTCTCTGCGTCCTGTCCCGGCACGCGGCGGTGGTCGCGGATCTGTCCGGCGTAGTACGGCCGCTCTCGAAGCCAGTCGACGAGCGCTCCCGGTTCGAGGTCGGGATCCACAGTCGTTTGAGCCTCAGAGTGGTACTGACCTGACGGTTACGGTCCCGGCGGTGCCAGCACGGTTTTGCCCGTTGAGTCCCTCGAACCGAGTATGGATGGGTACGACGCGGTGCTGATCTACGACGGCGAGTGTCCGTACTGCTCGGTCGCGGCGCGGACGCTCGAGGCCCTCGACGACGTTGGCGCGATCTCGTGGTACGACGACACCGCCCAGGCGTTCCTCGAGGCGCAGTTCGGCGAGACGCCATTCGCGATGTTTCTGGTCGACAGTCGCCGGGAGCGCGTGTACGCCGGCCGGTCGGCCGCCGAAGAGCTGGCCGACCGTGCGGGTACGCCCGGGATCGTGGGATCGCTGGTCAGACAGAACTACGACCGGATCGCAAAGGTGGTCGGCGTCGCGAGCGGTCGCGGCCGCGACCCCGACGATTACCACGAGATCTACCCGCTCGGCGGCGACGCGGCCGGCCTGTTCGACCGGCTGGTCGCGGCCGCGTCGGAGCCCCCCGAATCCATCGCCTGACCGATGGCGAGGGGAAACGCGAGCGACGCCGCCGTCGTGCTCGATCCCGACGCCATCGGCGAGGGGCGCGACCCCCTCGGCGTCGGCATCGGCGACGCGCCGCCGGGGACGTACGCGCTGCTGCTCCAGGTCGATCCGGCGGCGACAGTCACCGTCGGCGCGCTCGGTGCGGCCGAGTTCCCGGCCGGGGCGTACGCGTACGTCGGGAGCGCGTTCGGATCGAACGGGTTGGGGCGCGTCGATCGCCACCGCCGGGTGGCCGACGGCACCCACGACGTCCGCCACTGGCACGTCGACTACCTCGCCGGCCACGCCGCCGCGTCACTTGACGCAGCCGTCGCAGCGCCACGCGCCGACATCGAGTGCCGGCTGGCGACTGCGCTCCGGGCGAGAACGCGTGCCCCCGGCTCGGACGGCACCGCCGCTCCGCTGCCGGGGTTCGGCGCCTCCGACTGCGACTGCCCGACCCACCTCGTCGCGGGCTCGGACCTCGACGCGCTCCGGGCGACCGTGCTCGACGCGGTGGGAACCGTCACACCGTCGCGCGACTGATCGCTCCCGTATCCACGCCGCGTCACTCGAACATCCCGGTCGACATGTACCGCTCCCCGCTGTCCCAGTAGACCGTGATCACGAGCGGCGGATCGCCGTCTTCGGCGCCGAGGTCGGTGCCGACAGCTCCACCTGATTCGTCGGGGAGAACGTACCCATCCGCGTCGGACCCGTCGGTGACGGCAGTCGGGTCCGCGAGCCGCTCGGCCACCCGCTTTGCGGCGAGGTTCGACGCGCCGGAGGACTGCCCGACCAAGATCCCTTCCTGGCGGGCGAGCCGCCGGCACTCCGCCTCAGCCGCCTCGATGGTGACGGTCTCGACGTCGTCGAGCAGATCCGTGTCCAGATTCGGCGAGACGAACCCCGGCCCCATCCCCTGGAAGTCGTCGGTCCCGGGCTCACCGCCGGAGAGAACGGCGTTGTCAGCGGGCTCGACCGCCACGATCTCCATTTCGGGGAACTCCTCGCGGAGCCGGCGCCCGATTCCCGTGATGGTGCCGCCGGTGCCGACGCCCGCGACCAGGGCGTCGACGGTCCGGTCGCCGATCTGTTCGATGATCTCGGGGCCGGTGGTGAGGTAGTGGGCCCGCGGGTTCTCGGGGTTCTCGAACTGCCGGAGTTGGGTGGCCCCCGCCTCGGCCTCGATCTCGTCGGCGCGCTCTTTCGCGTCGGAGATGTCGCCGGCGACGAGTTCGATGTCGGCGCCGTACGCCCGCATCAGCGCGCGACGCTCCGGCGACTGGGACTTCGGCATAACCACGGTGAGATTGTACCCCTTCGCGGCGGCAACTACCGCGAGCCCGATGCCCGTGTTTCCGCTGGTTGGCTCGACGAGGTCGTCGCCGGGTTCGATGGCGCCGTCGCGCTCGGCGGCCTCGACCATCGCCAGGGCAGGGCGGTCCTTCGCCGACCCGCCGGGGTTCTTCGACTCGATCTTGGCGGCGATCGTCGCCCCCGGCGGCGACTCCACTCGGACCAGCGGCGATCCGATCGTCTCGAGGATGGTGGCGTTCATCGTCCCGAGGTTCGTCAGTGGCGCACAAGACGATGGCGGCGCCCGTCGAGACGTGCCGGTATCGCCGATGGGGCCGCGTTGCGGTCCTCGACCCCCCGCCGTCCGTCGACACCGCGGGGTTTACGCCCAGGGATGGCGTATCCTGGCGTATGTCGGAGACAGACACCGGAACCGACGACCGACTCGAGACGATGCGACCCAACCCGGCGTGGAGCGCCGACGCCTACGACGACGTCGTCGAATCCCTCTCCGAGGACGGACTGGTCTTCCGCGTGTGGGGCGGCGACTGGTGCGTGGACTGCCGCGGACAGCTTCCGGACTTCGGGGCCGCGCTCGATGCCGCGGGCGTCCCCGACGAGCGGGTCCACCACTACCCCGTCGAAAAGGAGGCAGACGGGAGCAAGACCGGCCCCAGGGTCGAAGAGTACGGGATCGAACTGATCCCGACCGTCGTGGTCGAACGCGACGGCGAGGAGGTCGGGCGGTTCGTCGAAGAAGAGCGCGTTCCAATCGCGGTCTCCCTCGCGGATCGGCTGTCAGAGTAGCTGCCGGAACGGATCCGGACGGGCGTCGACAACACGGCGCCGACGTCACTCAAACCGGAGTTTGAGCTTCCGGATGGGTTAACGCCGCGATCAACGTAGGTCTCAGTGCAATGTCGACAGTCGATCCAATAGTCCCTACGGACACCCTCCGCGGCGCCGGCCGCCGGTTCCTCGGTGCGCCGCTCCGCAGCCGGACGTACAGACATCTGTTGTATCTGTTGTTGGCGTTTCCGCTCGGGATCGCCTACTTCGTCGGAGTCGTCACCGGCACTGCCGTCGGCTTCGGGCTACTTCTCACGTGGATCGGTCTGCCGATCCTGCTGGTCACGCTGGCGGCCGCTGCGGCCGCCGCCGGCATCGAGGCCCGACTCGCAAGGTGGCTCGTGGGCGTCGACGCCACCGTGCCCGCGTTCCTCCGAACGTTCGATGTCGACGACGGCCTCGCCGTCCCCGGAGACGGGTTCGTCGACGCGGTCCGGGAACTCGTGACCGCTCCTTCGACGTGGACGGCCGTCGTACTCTTGATGTACAAGTTCGTCTTCGGGATCGTGGCGTTCGTCGCCGTCGTGACTGTCGGGGCCGTCTCCGCGGCGCTGCTGGCCGCCCCGTTCGTCTACGACGCGCCGACGGGGACCGTCGCCGGCGCGGCTGCCGGCGGCCAGTACCGGATCGGATCGTGGGCGGTGCGGAGTCTGCCCGATGCCCTCGCGGTCGCTGCCGTCGGGGCGGTGGTCCTGCTTGTCGGGCTGAATTTCCTGAACGCGCTCGCGCGGTTCCACGCCCGTTCTACGGCGACGATCCTGCGGGTGGGTTCCGGGAACTAGTCCGGACCGAACGGCAGGTCACCGGCGTCGAGGTCCTCCCCGTCGGCGGACTCTCCACCCCCGCTTTCGAACCACGACAGCGCCGCTGCCACCGAGTGCGACGGCGGCGAGCACGCCCGGCCCTCGCAGACGTACACCGTGGGGTCGCCGTCGCGTTCGGTCCGTCCCCGCCAGATCGGCGGCGCCTCGTCGAGGTCGAGGACGTCGAGCCAGGATTCCAGCCCGGTCGCCGTGGGCGGCCGCGGCGCGAGGACGGCGTCCGGAACATACGTCGACGCCAGCGACGCCCGGATTGACTCCGGAAGCCCCGTGGGCGCCGCGTCGGCCTTGCTTCCATCTGTCGTCACGACGACCTCAGTCGACCCGTGCGCCCGTTTGTGTGCCGCAAGCGCGAGCGAGACGTGCTCCAGCGGCCGACCGCGGATCCGGTCGGCGTGCGTATCGACCACCGCGCCCGCGACGTCCGCGAAGCCCGCCGACGGTGTGAACTCGTCCAGATCCAACAGGAGCGACGCCGCGACGCCCGCACTCGACGGCGTCGACTGGTCCTGTAGCTCCTGGGGTCGAGTGACGAGCGCCTCCCCGTCGGCAGGGGTCATGTAGAGCGTCCGGGCGTCGGCGTCGTAGAAGGAGTCGACGATCACCGCCGCGAGGTCCACGGCGAACGCGAGGTGGTTGACGTCGCCGGTGACGCCGTACAACTCGAGGGCGCCGCGGGCGACGAAGGTGTAGTCGTCGAGGTAGCCGGGTCCCTTCACGTCACCGTCCTTGTACCGCCGCGAGAGGCGTGTCGAATCGGGCTCCCAGAGGGTCTCCCGCACGAACGACAGGGCGTCGACCGCGAGGTCGACGTACTCGTCGTCGCCGAGAACGAGTCCCGCGCGGGCGAGCCCCCGGATCGCGAGCCCGTTCCACGACGCGAGGACCTTCTCGTCGCGGGCGGGACGGACGCGGTGGGTCCGGGCCGCAAAGAGCGCCTCTCGGGCGTCGTCGAGCCGGTCGACGATCTCCGCCTCCGGGCAGTCGTAGGCGTCGGCCAGGTCCGGTATCGACGCCGACACCGTGAGCACCGTCGTCCCCTCGAAGTTGCCGGCGTCGGTCACGCCGAACCGGTCCGTGGCGATCGCCGTGGTCCGGTCGTCGTCGATGGCCTCGTCGACCGCTTCCGGGGTCCAGACGTAGAACTTGCCCTCCTCGCCCTCGCTTTGGGCGTCGAGGGTGCTGAAGACGCCGCCGTCGTCGTGGCGGAACTCCCGGCGGAGGAAGTCGGCGGTCTCGCGGGCGATCCGCGCGTAGCGGTCGCGGCCGGTCCGTTGGAACGCCGCGGCGTAGAGCGCGAGCAACTCCCCGTTGTCGTAGAGCATCTTCTCGAAGTGCGGCACCGTCCACTCCCGGTCGGTGGCGTAGCGGTGGAACCCGCCGCCGAGGTGATCGTAGACGCCGCCTGCAGCCATCGCATCGAGCGACGCGGTGGCCGCCGGGAGCGCGTCGTCGCTCTCGGTCGCCGTCGACGCCCGGAGGAGCGCGTCGATCCGCCACGGTTGGGGGAACTTCGGGCCGTCGGATCCGAACCCGCCGTGGTCGCGGTCGGTCGCTCGTATCGCGGCCGTGGCGACGCTGCCGAGAATGTCGCCCCCAACGCCGTCGGTGTCGCCCCCGACGTCCGACTCGTCGCCGTCGCTCGCCGGCCCCTCGTCGCCCCCACTCGTCGGCGTCGATTCCAGCCGGTCCCGGAGCGCGTCGGTCCACTGGCCGGCGCGGTTCTCGATCTCCCCGCGGTCCGAGTCCCACGACGACGCGAACGACCGACAGATGTCCAGAAAGCCCGGAACGTTCCCGCGGTGTGGGTTCTCGGTCTTCGGGAAGTAGGTCCCGACGTAGAACGGTTCGCCCTCGGGCGTGAGCCACGCCGACAGCGGCCACCCGCCGCCGCCGGTCACCAGCCCACAAATGGTCTGATACACCCGGTCGAGATCAGGCCGCTCCTCGCGGTCGACCTTGATCGGGACGAACGACTCGTTCAGCACCGCCGCGACCTCGTCGTCCGCGAAGCTCTCCGCTGCCATCACGTGACACCAGTGACACGCGGAGTAGCCCACCGAGAGGAAGATCGGGCGGTCGGTCTCCCGCGCCGCCGACAGCGCGGCGTCGTCCCACGGCTGCCAGTTGACCGG
>Ga0102935_1000023_pt1 | contig 45453 bp, 46 predicted proteins | sample SalPonR2_A_D2_MG_FD_78508 | JGI IMG/M metagenome (GOLD analysis project Ga0102935, IMG submission 78508) | Salt pond soil microbial communities from South San Francisco under conditions of wetland restoration - Salt Pond MetaG R2_A_D2_MG | ecosystem: Environmental > Aquatic > Marine > Intertidal... | reverse complement strand
TTGGTCGCGTTGTCGTCCGCGCGTTCGAGGCCAATTCGGAACGCGTTGCGCTCTATTTCACCGTCGAACTCCGCCGCCTGCACGCCGACGACACCCGAAAGCCGTTCACCGGGTGCCACCTCGTCGCTGTCTTCAGTCTCGTTCTCCTGTGCCATGACGCCGGCCGCCGGGACGAGAAGCGTCCCGACGACGACCGCCAGTGCCACGAATAGGGTGGTCCGTCTCATCACGTCTCCCTATTGTACCGGCTGGTGCATATATATCCACAGTAGTCACGCCGGATCGCCGCCGATTAATCCCGATTAAGTCGGATTAAAACCGCAATACTGCGGAGGGTTCGATCGAAACAGACCGTCGCCCGCTGAGTAAACGATAGATGCTTTTATATAGTAGCGGTCCTCCGAGGCCGGAGGTGCGTCTGACGGCCAGCTAACTGTCGTTTATTCCAGAATCTCGCCGACAGCGAAGTTAGATTTGACCTCGGCGATCTCGACTTTGACGCGTTCGCCGACCTCGGCGCCCGGGACGATGATGACGTATCCCCGTTCGACGCGGGCGATGCCGTCGCCCTGCTTCCCGAGATCTTCGATCTCGACGTAGCGGATCTCGCCTTCCTCCACCGGCGGCTGCGGTTCGTCGGACGGCCGCTCGGCGGACGGAGACGTTCCAGTATCTGTCGGCTCCTGTCCGCTTATGAGCGCGACCCGATACGTCTCGTTCGACTCGATCGCGCCCGTGTCGATCTCGCGGCGGGGTACTTCGACGACGTAGCGGTCCTCGTTTGTTTCGACCTCGGCGCTGAACAGACACAGGAGTTTCTCGGAGATTTCCATAGAGCTACGGTCCGGACATGAGCGGGGCGCGTATAGAAGCTATCGCCTGTCGCGGGATTTTCCGCCGTTCTGAACCCTCGTTCTCAATCAAGGGAAGTGCCGTCCGGACGCTTCCGTCCCTCCGAATCGTGGACGATCACTCCCTCGGCGTCCGGCTGGGGCTTGTAGTTTTCCCGAACGTCGATCGCCTCCTCGAGTTCCCGGATCGCTCGCTGTTTGAGGGCTTCGGCCAGCGTTTCGGCCTCATCCCGGGAGATATCGCGTCCGAGCCCCTCACACTCGTGAGCGCGGACGAGCCCCTCGCGATCGACGGCTTCTCCCATCGGCTGGCTCGTCCCGCCCAGAGCGACGCTGAACGGGTAGGTCCGGCAAACGAGCGGTCGGTCCTCGTGGACGGTGCACGCGCCGGTCCCGTCGTCGCGTTCGGTATAAAACGTACAGTCCCCACAGGGGTCTGTCTGGATCGCCCACTCGAACGTCTCGCCCGACCGGTCGCCGCCTTCGTCCGTTTCGATCCCGTAAGGCATCGGTCGGGCGACGTCCCGCCACCCCTTGTCATCGCCGGAGCGCTCCGAGGCGGCCGTCCGCAGATTCCGTGCCTCGTCGGGAAACAGCGTGGCGGTGTGTGGCTCCGTCTCGCCGGTCTCGGCGGTCTCGGCCGTACAGCATTCCCCACACCGGGTACACTCGAAGCCGATCGACTCGATGGCGTCAGCGAGTTCTCTGACGGACAACTCCCGCGCCCGCGAGAGTTCGGTTTCGAGGCTCTCCATACCGAGCCGTTCGGCCGCTCGCTGATAAGATCCTCGCTCGCGCGAAGCCCGTCCGCGTACTGCCAGACCCCGACTCCGCGACCGGGGCTCAGAGCCAGTCCGCACCGCCCCAATCGACCGGACCATGTTGCATCCCTCCGGGGGCCCACGGTCGACAGTCTCAGTCGGCGCTCTCGTCGTCGGCCAGTTCCTCCGGTGTGAGTTCCTCCATCTGTCCGGCGAGCGTGGCCGCATCACCCGCGACGGTCGCAGGATCGACGTCCGCTTCGTTCGCGACGATCTGGACGTGTGTCGCGAGCAGCGAAAGCGCCTGCAATCCCTCCTGTTCCGGATCGTCGGCGGTCTGTGCGAACGTCGTGTCGGCGGTCTCGCCGTCGCGGACCACACCGAGATAGAACGCCGTGATCGAGTCGTCGTCCAGCAGTTCGCGCGCGTTCTGTTGTTCCGCCTCGAAGTCCGCCTCGCTGTCGTCGTTCTCGTCGCTCATGCGTATCGTGCGTGGCGTGGACGCAAAAAACCGATGCCGGTTCGTGTCTCGCCGACTACTCCGGAAGCGCTTCGAGACGCATCCGTTCGAGGGGCAGTGTAGCCGTTTCCTCCCGGAGGCTCAGCGCCGAACAGTCGGTCAACTTTTCGACGAGGTCGATCCCGGCGGCCGTGTTGGTGGCGATTCCCGTGACGGGATCCGGCGACGCCCCCGAAAGCGCCCTCGATTCCGATGACCGCGTAGGAATCTGACGCACAGAGCAGCCTAAAGCCGACCTGTTCTCCGCCGACCGACCCGCTCACGAAAGAAACGGATTTTGACAATATATTTGACACGAATCAATGCGACAGACGCGATAGTCCCCGAGCGAGCACCGAGGAGCGACCGAGATCGACCCCGAACACGATGGGGCTCGAGAGCGAAAAGAACTCACCGATCAGTCCGAACGCGATCGATACGGTTTAGAGATCGTCGCTGCGAGCGACTTTAGGCATGGCGCGACGGAGGCCGTTCTTCGCTGACGGTACTAATTCAACAACGGCGCCACATCGGCGTCGTCACAGAGCTCATCGCGGAGGGTCTCCGGCTCGATACGGAGTTCGTATTTGGGCCGACCCTTCCCGACCGGCGATTGGTTCTCGGGTCGTTGCTCTTCGAGCAGGTCCGCACCGACGAGTCCGTTGAGCGCCCGAGTCACGTCGGCTTCGGACAGGCTTCCGACGGGGGCGTTCTCGGTGTTTTCGAGGAGCTTTCGGGCCGTTTCCCTGATGGTGGCCGAATCGATCGGCGTTCGGTCGTCCTCGGCGCAATCGACTAAACAGCAGAGAACGATCCGCTGTGCGAACGTCGTCGACTCGGAGTCATACATATCGCATCCATCGATCCGGGAGAAAATAAACCCTAGCCTCGTCGGGGATCCGGTCGTGATCGGTTGTCCGACCACATTTATGTTACCGTGTGTCAAACATGGCACGCATACCCTACATGATGCTTGACGATCGAACCTGTCTGGTAACCGGCGCGTCGAGAGGGATCGGTCGCGGGATCGCGATCGAACTGGCCGAAAACGGTGCGGACGTGATCGTGAACTACCGATCCTCGGAGACGGAGGCCCGTGCCGTTCGAGACGAAATCGAGGCCGGTCCCGGACGCGCCGTGTTGGCCCAGGCGGACGTCTCTAACTACGACGAAGTCCAGTCGATGTACGAGGCCGTCAGAGAAGAGTTCGGGGAACTCGACGTCTTGGTCAACAACGCCGGGATCACCGCCGACAAGAAGTTCGTGAACATGACGAGAGACGACTGGGAGCGGGTGATCGAGGTCAATCTCGGCGGAGTGTTCAATTGTACGAAAGTCTGCTATGAGGACCTCCGTGCGGCCGAGGAAGGGCGGCTCATCAATATCTCGAGTGTGGTCGGCCAGCAGGGCAACTACGGCCAGGCCAATTACGCGACGACGAAGTCCGGAATGTTCGGGTTCACCCGAACGATCGCCCTCGAGATGGCCTCGGACGGCTCGACGGCCAACTGCGTCGCCCCCGGCTTCGTGGAGACGGACATGCTCGCCGACGTACCGGAGCGCGTCCGAAAGAACATCCTCAAGCGGATTCCCCTTGACCGGTTCGCGCAGGTCGACGACATCGCCGGGATCGTCCGCTTCCTCGCGAGCCGTGATTCGAGCTACATGACCGGCCAAGTCCTCGGTGTCAACGGCGGCATGGAGTGGTAGCCGGCCGTCCGAGGACCGTCTCGCGTTCGATTTCGGTGTAAATCTACGGGTTCGGCTCCGGAACAAAGCGACAGCTATCGGACGATCCGTTCAGATGGCAACACAACACGTCGGGCCGAGATTAGTCGTCGCCAGCCACCTCCGCAGCCCGTGTCGCCCGATTCCGCCTGTCGATCGTCCGGCGCATCTCGTTTTCGACGATCATGTATCCCTCGTCGAATCCCATCCCGGGCTTTGCCAGCACCTGGGCGGCGTCGGTCGCGAGCGCGACGTGGGCACAGGCGCGCGCCGAGACGTCCGTCTCGTTGCAGGTCCCGCCGAGGTACGCCCGGGTCTCGGTGTCTTCACAGTAGCGGACCGCCGCCGCGGACCGCTGAAGTCCGCCGAGATCCGGCGTCTTGATCTGGACGACGTCGGCAGCACCGGCGTCGACGAACGCCTTGACGTCCTCGAAGGTGTTACACCACTCGTCAGCGACGAGATCGACGTCGACGCCGGCGCTGGCCAGTCCACCCCGAAGTTCGCACATTCGCTCGATCTGCGAGCGGCGGTCGCCGGCGTCCATCGGCCCCTCGATCTGCAGGGGGTACGGTGCGGCCGCCTCTTCGAGCGAGCGGAAGTAATCCGTGACTTCGGGGCGGTCGTAGGGCGGTCCGAAGACTTTCCCGAGGATGCCGTAGACGTCGATGTGGAACCGCGGTGAGTAGTCCTCCGGCCCGAGTTCTCCGGTCCGCTCCGCCAGCCACGAAACGTACTCACACAGCCGTTCGCCCTCCGGGCCGACTTTCTCGACGCTGTTGAACAGACCGTGCGGAAGCACCCCCACGCGCTTGAGCAGCATTTTTTCGGCGTTGGTGTGGCGCTCGTCACCGGACTGTCCGAACACCGGGATCGGCTCCGTTGCGGGCCGGCTCCCGACGGCGTCGGCGATCACGTCGGTCTTCGTCGTTTGCCGGGCTTTCGCCGCCGCGTCCAACAGCGCCTGTGAGACGCCGTACCGGACTGCGGTGTGGAGCCGGTCGCCGCCGCTCCGTTCGGCAGGGAGTGCTTCGATTTCGTCTGCGAGCGTCTCGAAGTCGGCCGGATCACGCCCAACGAGTGTCTCGGCGACGCGACCCTCGACGACCGGCCGGTAGCGGTCGGCCCGAAACAGCGGGTCCCGCCCGCCAGCGCCCGAGTACTGAACTGCGGCGCAGTCACCGCTGGCGACCGTGCCATCCGAGAGCTCGAGTTCGACGGTCAGCGCCTCGCCGGCCTCCCGGATCCGGTCGAATCCCTCGGTTGCGGGTTCGCCGCGGTAGGTTACCCCGTCCATTTCGGCGCCGCCTTTGATAGCGCGCTGGTCGTCGAAAAAGAAGCCGGCAACCGTCGGGATGGCCCGAACCGTCTCGATCTCGAGATCGGAATTCGGCTGCATCTATTGTCCCCCCGCTGGGCGTCCGATGAGCATGCCATCGCTGATCGCGTCGACGTCGTCTGCCACCATCCGGAACGTCTGCTCGCGTCCCTCGGTTCGGGCCCGCGAGTCCAGTCGATTGCGGTGGATCTCCTTGACGTCCCCGGAGAGGGCGAGGTCCGCGAACTCGAAGATACGGATCCGTCCGTCGTCGTCGCGGGCCGGAAGCACGTCGCCCTTCGCGCTGTCCGACGGCGAAAACGGGACGTCGAGCGCGCCGGACTCGAAGGCCGAAAGCGTCCCTTGGGCCACGTCGCCGTTCCCGAGCGAGAGCACTGCCTCGATCAGTTCCCGGCTGGATTTCTGTATCAAGTTCAGTTCGCGATCGACACCCTCGAGTTGAACGTCCTGCTCTATGACCATATTGATCAACTGTTGTGTAGTCCGGAGTCCGGCGGCGTTGGCCTCCTTGGTCGGAACGCCCTCGAACTCCTGCGGCGATTTGGTGATGACCTTGTCGGGTTTGGCGATGGCGGCGGTCATCCCACCGAGCCCGATCACGCCGTTCGCGCGGGCCTCGTCCGGCGGGAACCCGCCCATCCACTCGTGGAAGACCGTCGTGACCGCGACCTCGTCGCCGAGATACTCCTCGCCGAGCGAGCGCAACGCGTGTAACGCGGCGACGTCCTGGACGATGTTGCCGACCTGTCCGTAGCCCAGCGTGATCGACCGGACGCCCTGTGTGGCCGCGAGCATCCCTTCGATCACCATGATCGCGATCGCGATACACGGCGGGACCAGCGTCCCGGTCAGCGGGCCGAACGGCTCGCGGTTGATCGTAACGCCCCGTTCCGTGTACGCCCCCGCGAGACGGTCGACGTACTGCCAGTTCTCGATCGTCTCGGCGAGATCGTGTTCTTTGGTGTAGGGGATGTTGTACGATATCGGTCCGCCTTCGAAGCTCTGAAAACCGCCAGCGAACGTGATCGCCGCCAGCAGGCGCGCGTCGGGCGTCCCGTGACGGACCTCGATCGGTGCGTCGACCGCTTGGATCAATTCGCGACAGCCGTCGACGCCGTGGTTGACCGCCGGGAACCCGTTGAGCGTGTCCTCGTCGGTTTCTCGCGCTTCGGCCAGCCCCTCCTGGGCCTTCTCGTACTCGTTGTCGCGCGTGTAGGAGTCGATCGTGGTCGGGAGGAGATCCGCCTCCCCTTCGGTTCGGAGGTGTTCCAGGAGTTTGATCTGGTCGTCGAGCCTCGGGACGCCCGCCCGGGGCTGGAGCAGCGGCCGGTCGGCCGACTCCAGTACTTCTGTGAACTGCTTGTGGTCGGGGAGCGTCCCGTGGAACGCGATCGCGTCCTCGAAATCGATCGCTTCCCCGGTCGGCCAGTTCGATCGGACGCGTTCGTCGATGCGATGCAACTGTTCGTCGGTGAGGCGTTCGTCACGAACCATCGTATTGTCGTCGTATTAGCTATTGACCGTCGCTCGCTCGCTTTCGGGTTCCTGCATTCCGAGGTCTCGCTTGAGGGCGGCGATGGCCGCCTCGGGACTGACCTCCGAATCGAAGACGCGGTCGAACCCCATCCCGCGGAACGTCTGACGGGTCTCCTCAAAGTCGTTCTGTCCAACAGAAAGGTTGCCGCCGATGTAGGTTGTGACGTCCAGATCAGCCGCCGCGATCTGCTCGTGGAACCCGCGGCAGTCCTGTTTGGCGTGGCCGTATAGCGACGACACCAGTACGGCCTCGGCGTCGTGCGTTTCGGCGGCTTCGACGAACTCCGCTTGGGACGTCTGCACGCCCAGATTGACGACGTCGAAGCCAGCTGTATCGAGTGCCCGTTCCAAGATCGTGATTCCGACGACGTGTGCGTCGGAACCGATCACGCCGAGGATAACTGTCGTCGCCATGTCGGTAACAGACTGGATGAATGGGTAAGCAATAAACCTAATGATCTTTAATGATAATATTCTTTAAGGACCGTAAGGATCGGGCTGTATTGGTGTGTCGTTTAATCACATTCTTAATTATAAATAGTGAGGTTTATATCATCCCCGAACGGCAGTGGTTGATATATGGGTGCGCTCGACGACATTCGCGTCCTCGACCTGACACAGGTGTTGGCCGGACCGTACTGTACGATGTTGCTCGCGGACATGGGTGCGGACGTGGTAAAGATCGAGCGCCCCGGTGGGGACCTGATCCGTCCGAATCCGCCCTTCGCCGAGGATCCCGAAGCCGAACCCTACGGCGGGTACTTCCAGAGCGTCAACCGTGGCAAGCGTTCTATCGCCCTCGATCTCGGTGACGAAGGCGACCGCGAAGACTTCCTCTCGTTGGTTGAGCAAGCCGACGTCGTCGTCGAGAACTACCGCGCCGGCACGATGGAGTCGTTCGACCTCGGATACGAGACGCTGACCGAGCACAACCCGGAACTGATCTACAGTTCGATCCGTGGGTTCGGCGACCCCCGGACCGGCGAGAGCCCGCGACAGGGGCAACCTTCCTTCGATCTGATCGCCCAGGCGCTGGGCGGCGTCATGGACATTACCGGGCCCGAGGACGGCCCGCCGACCAAGGTCGGCCCCGGGGTCGGAGACATCTTCACCGCGGCGCTGAACTGTTCGGGAATCTTGGCGGCGGTCCATCACCGCGAGCGGACCGGCGAGGGGCAGTTCGTCGACACCAGCATGTACGACGCGATGATATCGCTGTGTGAACGATCGATATATCAGTATTCATACACTGGCGAAGCTCCCTCACGGCGAGGGAACGCCCACCCGACGCTTTTCCCCTACAACGCGTTCGAGGCCGCCGACGGGCACGTCGTGATCGCGGCGTTCAACGACAGGCACTGGCGGAACCTCTGTGAGTCGATGAGTCGTCCCGACCTCGCCGCCGAATACGACGCCGCCGCCGATCGCCTCCGGAACCGCGATCAGCTCCGCGACGAAATCGCCGATTGGACCCGCGACCGACCCGCTGACGCGATCGTCGGGGAACTCGAGGGATCGGTCCCGAGCGCGCCCGTCCAGGACACCGCTGACATCTTCGCGGACGACCACCCACGCGCTCGGGAAATGCTCGTCGAGGTGGACCAGCCCGGCGCGGATCGGGGCGTCACCATCGCCGGTTCGCCGATCAAGATGTCCGAGACGAACCCCCAACCCGGCGAACGCGCGCCGCTCGTCGACGAACACCGCGAGGAACTGCTCGATCCGCCTCAAGCCAGATCGGACGACTGATCGGCCCCGGACTATCCTACCGGCGTTTTCGGGCCGTGAGCGTTGCCGCCTGGGCACAGTTTTTCAACCCTTCGTGTGATAGGGGATACCTAGCGAGAACTCGATGAGAGAAACGGAACTCCGAGGGGGCCGGACATTGTCTCGCCGACAGATACTTTCGGCGCTCGGCGTCGGGACGACGGCCGCCCTCGCCGGCTGTGGTAACAGTACTGACGGGACCGAAAACGGGAGCGGAAACGGTGACGGGACCGGGACCGATGGCGAGCGCGACGCCGGTCTGCCGGAAGAGACCGATGAACTCCCGTCAGTGAGCGGGTCGTATGATACCGTCACGGCGTCGGCGTTCACGACGCTCAATCCGCTCTACAACACCGAGTCCGGGGCCGGAACGGCGATCGGACGCGCGCTTGATCCGGGGTACACGTTCGACTCGAATCAGGAGTACTTCCCGCTGCTGTACGACATGTCGACCGATTCCGGCGAAGTCTGGGTCTTCGAGATCCGTGACGGCCTCGAGTTCAGCGATCCCTACGGCCAGGTCGACGCCGAATCGTTCGTCTACCTGATCGAAGAGGTCCACCAGAGCGACTGGGCCAACACGGCGAACGCCGCGAACTGGCAGGGGATCAACGTCGAAGTGACCGGCGACCTCGAGTTCCAGGCCGAACTCCCGCAGCCGAAGTTGCTGTGGCCGGAGAGCTACGATCCACTCGAGTACCCGATCCCGCAGGGCCTCCTCGAACCGTACGTCGAAGCGGCCGACACCGAAGGGCTCCAGCAGGACGAAGAGCTGTTGGAACTGGGGTTCACCGGCAACCTCGGCCCTTACACGCTGGAGGAGTGGAACCGTAGTGCGGGCACCACGTACGCGCGCAACGAAGACTACTATCTCCGGGATATCGACGAGGGTACCGACCTCTTCGGGAACGCGCCGTATTTCGAGGAGGCGACGATCGAGGTCGTCGAGGAACAGGCCTCACGGCTCGGTGCGCTCGAGACCGGCGAAGCGGACTCGGCGGGGATCCCACCGGAGCGGTTCGAGGAATTCGCGGAGAATCCGGACGTCAGCGTCTTTCGAGTCCCCCAGCCGTTCAACCGGATTCTCTCGGTCAACATGCGGGACAACGGCTGGAACGCCGGCCCTGGGAACCTCTTTCGGATCACTGAGTTCCGACAGGCGATCGCGTGTGCGATCAACAAGAACGAACTCATCGAAGGCGTCTATCGAGGCCTCGCCCAGCCGCATTTCACCTGGCAACCGCGGTTCTCGGAGTTCTATCCCGGTCACGACGAGATCCCGAAGTTCGGGACCGGCGATCTCTACGGTCCCGACCCCGCCCGCGAGCGTGCCGAGACGGCCTTCGAGCGATCGGAGTTCGACTACGGCTTCGACGGTGATACGCTCGTCACGCCGGAGAACGACCAGGTCGTCCTCGACGTCTATCACTCCGCTGGCTCGGACACATCACAGCTCATCGCCGAGTTCGTCGCCGAGGAGCTAAACGAGAACCTCGGGATCGAACTCGAAGTCGAGGCGATCGACGGCGTCCGTTTCGATAGCGACTTCTGGACGGCCGAACCCCAGGGTGGCTCCGACACGATCGACGGCGAGACTGTCGAGTGGGATTCCCCGACGCCGAACAATCCGGGGCCGCGGTCAGTCACGTCGAACGAGCCGTGGGATATGTCACTCGTATTCGGGTTGAACACCTACCCGCTGAACCCGATGACGAACCGGTTTTTCTTCGACGGACCCGACTCGCGGTACAACCCGGTCGGCTATTACCCCGAGTTCGACGCCGGGGAACTGTTCCAGCAGGCGGCACAGGCCTCGACTGAGGCGGAACTGGCGACGGCGTTCGAGGACATCTTCGTCAATCTCGCTGAAGAACAGCCCTACGTCATGCTCCTGTTCGGTGACAGCATCACGGGCTACAATCCGGCTCTGCGGGGCCCGATCGAGAACTTCTCGAACGGCTGGGACTTCGCCGGCTGGCACATCGAGGACTGAATCGTGAGACGGAACCGACCGGGAGGCTGACACCAATATGGGACTGCCACGGTACGTCGCCGCGCGGATCGTCTGGGCCGCCGTCGTCTCGCTCATCATCGTTACGATCACGTTCGTGCTGATGGCGGCGGCGCCGAACCCCGCCATCCAGGAAGCGGCGACGCAGGCTGCCCTGGAGGGTGGCGACCCCCAAGAGGCGATCGAACGCGAACGAGAGCTTCGCGGCCTCGACGAGCCGCTTCACGTCCGGTATCTGGACTTTCTCACCAGCGTCTACACCTTCGAGTGGGGGTGGTCCGAACACCGTAGCCAGCCGGTGACGGAGGCGCTCTCGGAGGGGGTGTATTACACGGCTCAGTACTCGGTCCCGTGGACGATCCTGACGATCCTGATCGGGCCGCTCGTCGGCGTGTATTCGGCCGCCAACATGTATAGCTGGAAGGACCACCTGGCGACGGGCTTTGCCTTCTTTGGTTATGCGATCCCGAATTTCTTTTTCGGGATCATCCTGCTTTTGTTGTTCGGCGTCTGGCTGGACTGGATCCCGGTGGTCTACAACACGGACGTCGCGGTGTTCAGCCTCGAAAACGTCAGACAGCTCGCGATCCCGGTGTTCGTTCTGGTGACAGGATCGATCGGCGGCATCATGCGTGTCTCCCGAAACGAGTCCGCCGAGTTCCAGAACGCCGACTTCATGAAGACAGCCAAAGCGAAGGGCGTCTCGCCGCTTCGGGCATACGCCTATCACGTCATGCGCCCGACGCTGGTCCCGCTTTCGACGACGCTCGTCGGTCAACTGCTCGCGATCTTCCTCGGCTCCTCGCTTTTGGTCGAGGTCGTCTTTGGCATCCCGGGGCTCGGTCGGCTGACGTTCGACGCGCTCGTCGCACAGGACACGAACCTCGTGTTGGGAGCGACCCTGCTCTTTACGTTCATCGCAGTGATCGGGAACCTCCTCGAGGACATCGTTTTCACGATACTGGATCCGCGGATCAGTTACGACGACAGGTGAGACGATGACGAAGCAAAACCGAGATCGGTTCGACGCGGTCGATTGGACGGACATCGACGGATCGAGGCGGTTCCGTTTCTCGAACAACACCATCGGGCTGATCGCGACGACGCTCCCGCTCGTCGCGTTGTTCCTCTATGACTGGCGGTTCGTCGGCGAGCGGGAGGCGACGATCGAACGACTCGGCCGCGATCTCGGTCTGTCCCCCGCCTTCGAGACGCTGGGGTTGGATTACGACCCCGGCGGGATCGACTTCGCCTTCCTGTTTACGCTCTCGCTTTTCGTGTGGTATCTCGTCTTGCCGCTGTATCAGCATCCGCGGATGACGCGGTATTACTGGCGGGAGTTCAAGCGGAACCGCCCGGCTGTCGTCAGTCTCGGCTGGCTCGCCGTCGTCTTCGTCGGCGGACTCCTCGGTCCCCTCGTGTTGAACGCGCCACAGCAGGACGTCCTCGCGGGCCACCAGCCGCCGGTGTTTCTCTCGATCGACACGGCGAACGTCGCCCAGTGTCTCGGGGAGGTCCAAGCCGGGCGATGCCACGGTACCTGGGAGTACCCGCTCGGCACGACCCGCGGCGGCAAAGGCGTCTTCAAAACGATCGTCTACGGGATGACGATCAGCATGCAGATCGCCTTCATCACGACGACGATCGTCGCCGCAATCGGGATTTCCGTCGGGACAGTGAGCGCCTACGCGGGCGGCTGGGTCGACGAGCTCCTGATGCGCTTTGTCGATCTCGTGTTGTCGTTCCCGACGCTTCTGATGTTCCTCTTGATCCTCTACATCTACGGGGCCGGGCTGGGGATGTTCATCCTCGTCTTCTCGCTTTTCGCCTGGGGCGGGACGGCCAGATACGTCCGCAGCAAATCGCTGTCGGTCGCAGAGGAGACGTACATCGACGCGGCCCGGCTCAGCGGCGCGAGTACCGCCCGGATCGTCCGCCGACACGTCGTTCCGAACACCGCAAGCAGTATCGTAACACAACTTACACTTCTCATTCCGGGGTTTCTGCTCGCAGAGGCACAACTGGCGTTCCTCGGGTTGGGCGATTCGGAACTCCCCTCGTGGGGACAGCTCATCTCGGCCGGCCGGAGCGATCTCAGCTTCGCCCCGTGGATCGTCCTGGCACCCGGGATCGTGCTGTTCCTGACGATCCTCGCGTTTAATTTCCTCGGCGACGCACTGCTCGATGCGTTGAACCCCGAGGCGGAGGCCGAGCGCGAACGATGACTGGAGACAACTGGACCCGAAAGCGGGGAACGGAAACGGTGGACTCGAAAGACGACGAACCACTGCTGTCGGTCGAGGGGCTCAGGACGACGTTCGACACCGACTCCGGGACGCTCGTGGCGGTCGACGGGATCGACTTTGCTGTCCGGGAAGGCGAGACAGTCTGTATCGTCGGCGAGTCCGGCTCCGGCAAGACGGTCGCGACGGAGTCCATCACCCGGCTTATCAGATCGCCGCCGGGAACGATCGAGGGGACGGTTCGATTCGGAGGACAGGACCTCCTTTCGGTGAGCGAGGAGGCGATCCGATCGATCCGGGGCCACGAGATCGCCCACGTCTTTCAGAACCCACAGGACGCGTTGAATCACTGTTATACGGTCGGCTGGCAGATCGTCGAAGCGATCCGGGTTCACGAGGACGTTTCCAGGCCGGCGGCCAGACAGCGCGCGATCGATCTCCTCGATCGGGTCGGCATCGCGAACGCCCCCGCTCGGTTCGACGATTATCCTCACGAGTTCTCCGGCGGTCAAAAACAGCGGATCATGATCGCGATGGCGCTGGTCGGCGATCCGGAGCTTCTCATCGCCGACGAGCCGACGACCGCGCTCGACGTGACGGTGCAGGCGCAGATCCTCGATCTGTTCGCGGAACTCCAAGCCGAGTTCGGCATGGCGGTGCTTTTTGTCACGCACGACCTGGGCGTCGTCGCGGAGATCGCCGACCGGGTCGTGGTGATGTACGCCGGGAAGGTGATGGAGCGGGGCAGCGCCCTCGATATCTTCGAGCGTCCGGCCCACCCCTACACCCGGGCGCTGATGGACTGCCTGCCGGGGCGGGGAAACGAGGTGAGCGGGATCGAGGGATCGCTGCCGGACCCCACAGCGCTCCCCACTGGCTGTCGGTTCGCTCCACGGTGTGAACACGCGATCGGGGCGTGCCGGGGCGGCGAACAGCCGCCTGAAATCGAGTTTGAATCCGGCCACAGCGTTTCATGCGTCTTCTATCAGGCGGACCGGGACAGTTCGGTCGTCCGTGACGACGGTTCGACCGGGGCGTCCTTGAGTAACTCAGAGGAGGAGGCGCGATCGATCGATGACTGACCCGACGAAACCGGAAGCCGCCGATGAACCGCTGTTGTCCGTCCGGGATCTCGAAAAACACTACCCGATCGAAGCGGGGCTTTTTTCGCGACAGATCGGGGCGACGAAAGCGGTCGACGGGATCAACTTCGACGTCTATCCGGGCGAGACGCTCGGGCTGGTCGGCGAGTCGGGCTGTGGAAAGTCGACAGCCGCGACCTCGATCGTCCGCCTGGAGGAACCGACTGGGGGCGAGGTGCTGTTCAACGGTAGCGGTCGCGGCCGGCGGGAGCGAAACGACGACGGTACCCACCCGCACGACGTCACCCGGTTCGATCGGACAGAACTGAAAGCCTTCCGTCGGGACGTCCAGATGATCTTCCAGGACCCGTCATCGAGTTTCGATCCACGGATGACCGTCGGCAGCGCCGTCGCCGAGATGCTTCTCGTACACGGGATGACCGACGAGCGACGGCGGCGAGCCATCGTCGAGGACCTCCTCGAACGGGTCGGCCTCTCGGCGGCGGATTACAATCGATATCCTCACGAGTTCTCCGGGGGGCAAAAGCAGCGGCTCGCGCTCGCCCGGGCGCTCGTGTTGAACCCGGAACTCGTTATCGCCGACGAACCGGTCTCGGCGCTCGACGTTTCGGTCCAGGCGGAGGTGCTTTCGTTGATCGACGACCTCCAGACCGAGTTCGATCTGTCGTTGCTGTTCATCAGCCACGACATGTCCGTCATCGAACGCGTCTGTGATCGGGTCGCGGTGATGTATCTCGGCGAGATCGTCGAAATCGGTCCTATCGAGGACGTTTTTGCCGATCCACAGCATCCCTACACCGAGGCGCTCCTGTCGTCAATCCCGACGCCGGATCCCCGCATCGAGCGAGAGCGGATCGAGCTATCGGGCTCTGTCCCCGATGCTGCCGATCCCCCCGACGGCTGTCGGTTCCACACCCGGTGTCACCGGGTCATCCAGCCCGAGGGAATCGATCTCGAACAGTCGAACTGGCGCCGGCTCCTCGACTTCCGGAACCGGCTGGCGGCCGAAACGATTGATCCCGAATCGTTTCAAAAGGACACCCCAGGCGAAGCAGGGACCCGGACCGACGTGACCCACGACTCGGCAGCCGGAACGGCGGCGACCGGAGCGCGAATCAGAGCCGAGTTCGGGCTCCCCGAGCGGCTGTCCGATCGGACGGCGGAACAGGCGCTCAGTGACGCGATCGAGCGTCTCGCCGCCGGGAACGTCGAGGCGGCCGCCGAACGGCTCTCTTCGGCGTTCGTGACGCCGTGTGCCACCACCGTCCCGGAGGATACCGATCACGGGAACGGGCATCGATCATCGTGTCTTCGGCATCGAACCGAGACGGAGTCGGCCGACTCCCCCCCAGACGACCGGTGAGACAGCGTTGGAACGATCCTTCCGGCCTGCCGACGCCTGCGTCCAGCAATACGGGCCGCATCCCGTCGTTATTTTACCGTGCGGGATGATACATGCTATCACATGTCCTCGAATCGACTCGTGGGTGCGGTCGACGCCGCGGACGCGTTTCTTCGCCGTCTCGGTCGGTCGTACGTGCTGGTCATCATCGTCGCACTCGTCGTTGGATTGTTGCTCGCACCTGTGGTGTTTTTCGCTGTCCCGTCGGCGACAGCGCCAGGACAGGTCGCCGTCGTCCCGGTGGCGGGAACCATCGACGGCCCGAGCCAACAGCGGATCACGGCACAGCTCTCCCAGGCGAGATCGGATCCTGATATCGAGGCGGTGGTCCTCGTGATGAACAGCGGAGGCGGCAGCGCGTCGGCCAGCGAGGGGCTCTATCTCGCCGTTAAACGAACTGCAGAGGAGATGCCGGTCGTCACTGCCGTCGACGCCGGCGCGCTGTCCGGAGCGTACTACGCTGCCGCCCCAAGCGACGAAATCTATGCGAAACCGTCCTCGAGCGTCGGAAGCGTCGGCGTCATCACGACGGCCCCACCGGAGATCGAACCGAACGACATCATCCTGACGACCGGTCCTTCGAAGGCTGCCCCAGACGACAGACGGGAGTTCGCCTACCAGCGACAGGAGATCAGCAACGTCTTCGCGAACTCGGTTCTCGAACACCGCGCCGACGAAATCGAACTGTCACGGGCTGAACTCACCGAAGCGAACTCCTACATCGGGACGACCGCGATCGAACTCGGCCTCGTCGACCGGATCGGCGGACAACAGCGAGCGACCGCGCGAGCCGCTGAACTCGCCGGCCTCGAAGAGTACGGCGTCACGGTATTGCGTGGCCAAGGGACTGTCCGATTCATCGCTCAAGCTCACTACGTCGCCGCCGACGCGCCACAGAAGGAACTCGTCTCGCCGTCGTACCTCACGGGGCAGAACACGGCTGCCTCGGGGGCTGGCAATTTCCTGGCTATCCCGGCCGAGTACGCGGCTCCGGGAGCCCGATCGCCCGCTGACGACCGGGAGGCAGAATCGAGTGCTACTCCGGGCGAGTCGTCAACGGAGGTCAAGCGCAATGAGTGACGAACCGCCACACGATCGCGATCCCCCGGAGTCGGGACCGGCTGGCGGGCCCGACGCCACCGACGAGCCGACCACCGAGTCCGGCTCGAACGAACCGAGAGTAGACAGCGATACCGGCTCTATCCCGGTCGATTCCGGTGAAAAGAGCGCTCCGAACCGATCCGATGACGGACACGACGATCGGGTTCCCGAACTGCGTAAACGGCTTGCTGTCGGTCTCGGGATCGTTCTCGCCGTGCTCGTGTTCGCCGCGATTGCTGGTGCAATCGCGCCCTCGGCACCGCCGACGCAGTCGGTCTCGGACGCGCCGGACACCGAGACGCCGCCGGCCCCGTTCACCGAGAACGTCCGCGCCGATCGGATCGAGGCCGAGGGTGAGGTGACTGTTTCGGAGAACCTCACCGTAGACGGCGGTTACGACCAACAGGAGATCCTCATCGAAGAGACGGGATCGTTCGAACAGCCCGACATCAGACCGTTCGTCGCCGCCGCGACGATGGCGGGCCACGAGGTCCGCATCCGAAACACCGCCGATCTCGACGACGCGCTGAACACAAACAATACCGACGCGTACGTGCTCGTCGCCCCACGACAGGGCTTCAGCGAGGAGGAGATCGACGCGATCACCGAGTTCACCGACGACGGCGGCCGGCTAATCCTCCTCGCAGCCCCCGACCGCGTCACGGTCTCGTCGGCCGGACTCATCACATCACTACAGACGGTTCGGACCGACATGCGGATGGTCGCAAACGAGCACGGGATCGTCTTCGGGAACCGATATCTCTACGATACGGCCAACAACGACGCCACCTACCGGCAGGTCTTCGCGGAACCGACCGACGCAGCGCGATCGGACGCGGACCTCGAACTCGATCGTACTGTCCTCCCGACCGCGACTCGCGTCGAATCCCGCGACGGTACGGTGCTCCTCCGGACGCCCGAAACGACGACGCTCTCCGATGGCGGCACTGCGGATACGTACCCCGTTGCGGTCACTAACGAGAACGTGCTCGCGGTCGGAAACATCCGTTTCCTGTCGGAGACGAACCACAACGTCGCGGACAACGAGGACTTCGTCGCCTACATGGTCGAGTTCGCACTCGGGGGGCGATAGCGCGTCCAGATCATACGGATTGTTGGACCGACTTACCGACTATCGGCCGTTACAGACCGGTAATTAACGACAACAGACGACGATAGCCCGTCTCAGAGCCCCTCGATGGAACGGAGGCGCTGTTCGACTGACGGCGGCGCCGCGCTCGGGCCATCCGAGACGCGGTGATCCGGGAGCAAAAGCGGGGTCGGATTCTCTGAAAGCGCTGTCCGAACGAGCTGACGGTCGCCCTCGGCCTCGGGATCGAGTCCACTCGCCATCCGGGCAAGTGACTCGACAGTGACCCCCTCTCCATAGGGGACGGTCCGAAGGGCTTCGAGAATGTCCCGGCGATCGGTCGGCATGGTCATGGCGATGTCGACGTCGTCGAATTCGTCTCTCTCCCCCTCGAGGTAGGCCCAGATCCGGTCCAAAAGCGGATGCTCGGCGTCGGCTTCCGGGGCGGCTGTCTCCGGGAACGAAACCGAAAGCACCCGACCGCCGGCTGAACCGAACTGGACGTATCGCTCGAGATACGACGACTCGCGGGCGTAGATTCCCGCATCCGGCTGGGCGTTCATACCGGTGTTTCGGCGGGCAGGCGCTTGAAGCTGTGGCCGGCTGTCAGCGCCGGTTATATATATCGATCGACAGCGACGGGTCTTTTGGCGACGATGACACACGTTCGATATGGACCTCACCGAACGCCCTCGACGTCTCCGGACTGATGGCGTCCGTGGGCTGGTCAGCGAGACCGACGTGCGCGCGAACGATCTCATCGCGCCGGTATTCATCGACGCGACGACCGACGAGCGCGTCGAGATCGAATCGATGCCGGGTCACGAGCGTGTACCCGTCGACGAAAGCGTCGCTCGCGTTCAGGAGATCGCCGAGACCGGTGTCGAAGCCGTGATGCTGTTTGGGGTCCCCGAGACGAAGGACGCCGAGGGCAGCCGCGCGTGGGCCGAAGACGGCGTCGTTCAGCGAGCAGTCCGCCAGATCACTTCGGAAACCGACGTCTACGTCGTGACCGACGTCTGTCTCTGTGAATACACCGAACACGGTCACTGCGGAATCGTCGAGGAGAACGCGGCGACGGACCCGGAGTCGACCGTCCGCAACGACGCAACGCTCGACCGACTCCAGCGGATCGCCGTCTCGCACGCGGCAGCCGGGGCGGACATGATCGCTCCGTCGGCGATGATAGACGGAATGGTCGGCGCGATACGGACCGCGCTCGACGAGGCCGGCTACGAGAACCGGGCCATCATGTCGTATGCGGCGAAGTACCAGTCGGCGTTCTACGGTCCCTTCCGGGACGCCGCCGACGGGGCACCGGCGTTCGGTGATCGGCGACACTACCAGATGGATCCCGCAAACGCCCGCGAAGCGGTTCGTGAGGTCCAACTCGATGTCGAACAGGGCGCCGACGTGTTGATCGTCAAACCCGCGCTCTCGTATCTCGATATCGTCTCGACGCTTCGCGAGGAGTTCGATCACCCGATCGCCGCCTACAACGTCTCCGGGGAGTATGCAATGTTGCAGGCCGCCGCCGAAAACGGGTGGATCTCGCTCGAAGAGGCCGCTTACGAGTCGCTTTTATCGATCAAACGGGCGGGTGCGGATCTGATATTGACGTATTTCGCCGAAGATCTCGCCGAGAAGCTGTAGTTCGCCGCGTTTTGACGACCGCGCGCGAGTCGATTACCGGGCTAATCGGCTGATTTCCCCTGTTTTCGGGTCTACAAACGTCCAGAAACATACCAACTATCCACGTCATTTTCGAACAGTTTATGCCCTTATATTGGTATTATACTTCCCTATATCTGCTGCTTGTTCACTTAGGACGTATGAAATACGTCAATGTAAACTCCAAGATTTATATAGGGCTGTTCCATGAGGGTATCACGTAATGCGAGCTACGAACGTAGCGGAAAACGACGAAAGTATGGACGTTCATGGAAATAATATCTCCGTCGTAACGGAGGTCGGAAGATGATCGAGGCGTTACCGTTGCAGGCCGACGCCGGTGCCGACGCGATCGCTGCGATCAACTACACCTGGGTTCTCGTGGTGACGTTCCTCATCTTCTTCATGCACGCTGGCTTCGCGATGCTAGAAGCCGGGCAAGTGCGCTCGAAGAACGTTGCGAACCAGCTGACGAAGAACATGCTGACGTGGTCCATTGGTGTCGTCGCATTCTTCCTCGTCGGTGCAGGCATCAGTAGTGCCGTCGGCGGATCCGGGTTTAGTTGGATCCCCGGTAACGCTCCGTCGAGTTGGGCCGACAGTTGGCTGTACGGTGCCGTCTTCGCGATGACCGCGGCGACCATCGTCTCCGGGGCCGTCGCCGGCCGTGCGAAACTCCGGGCGTACATCGGCTACACGATCCTACTCGCTGCGGTCATCTACCCTGTCGTTACCGGAATCACCTGGAGCGGTGCGTACGTCTCCCAGTTCCTCGGAACGGGCTTTCAGGACTTTGCGGGCGGGATGATCGTCCACGGCATGGGCGGCATCGCCGGTCTGACTGCTGCCTGGGTTCTCGGTCCACGTATAGGCCGGTACAACGACGACGGTAGCGTCAACGTTATTCCGGGCCACTCGATGACCTTTGCGGTGCTCGGGACGCTGCTTCTGTGCTTCGGCTGGTATGGGTTCAACGTCGGCACGGCGGCGATCTTCACGACGAACGCCGACGGCCAGATGGTCTTCAACGCGGCCGTGCTCGGCCGCGTCGCGCTGACGACCACCCTCGCGATGGGGATGGGGGCGATCGGCGCCGGTGGCGTCTCGGCGCTAAAGACCGGCAAAGTCGACACGCTGTACGTCGCAAACGGCATGCTGGCGGGGCTCGTCGGGATCACCGCGATCCCGAACGTCGCCGCCTGGTGGGGCGCGCTCGTTGTGGGCATTCTGGCCGGTGCCCAGCTCCCGATTGTCTTCGAGTTCGTCGAAAAGAGACTGAAGATCGATGACGTGTGTGCAGTCTTCCCCGTACACGGCTCCGCGGGCGTCCTCGGCACGCTACTGTTCCCGTTCGTGGCCGCCCCGGGCGTCGTCGATAGCATCGCGCAGGCGTTCATCGCTCAGTTGGCCGGCGTCGTTGCTATCACTGTCTGGACCGTTGCCGCGACCGCGCTCGTCTTCGGAGTCTTCAAGGCCATCGGTCAGGCCCGTGTCTCGCCCGAACACGAGCAGGACGGGCTTGACGTTTCCGAACACGGCGTCGACACCTACCCCGAATTCGGCGGTCGCGACTCGCTGGCGACCGACGGCGGCTACACCGAGACGTCGGACGACATCATCCGCACTGACGGCGGCACGTCAGCCGACGAGATTCAGATGGTCATGGCCTTCATCCGTCCGGACAAGCTCTCGGACGTGAAGGAAGGCCTCGCGGAGATCGGCGCTCCATCGCTGACGGTCACGAACGTCTCCGGGCGCGGCTCACAGCCCGCAAAAACCGGCCAGTGGCGCGGCGAGGAGTACAGCGTCGATCTGCATCAGAAAGTCAAAGTCGAGTGTGTCGTCAACGACATTCCGGCCGGCGATGTCGCCGAGGCGATAAGTGAGGCCGCGAAGACCGGCGAACCCGGTGACGGCAAGGTGTTCGTCCTGCCGGTGGACGAGGCCTACCAGATCCGGACCGGTGAAGTCGGACCCGACGCCGTCTGACCGTGTCGATGAGGGAGTCGCTGGACGCACAGCTCGTCGTGGCGCTCTGTCGCGACGGTCGAGCTGACGTCCGCGACCTCGCAGCGGCGACGGACGAAGCGCCGACGACCGTCCAGAAGCGGCTACAGGCGCTGGAAGAACGCGGCATTATCGAGGGATACGCCGCGACGATAGATTACAGTCAGTTCGGTTACGAGACGGTGCTCTTCCGGCTCGCGGTCGAACTCGGCACGATCGACGACGTGACGGCTCGGCTTCGGGATCGGCGGTCGTTCGTGACCGTCTATCAGATGAGCGACACCGACACCGTGTTCGCGGTCGGCAAGTTCGGAACCGAGACGGCGATGACGAGCTGTCTCAGCGAACTCCACGACGATACCGACGTCCGCCAGGTCGAAACCGATCGGGTTCGATCGGTTCCCCTGGAACGCGGATCGCCGCTCGTTGACGGTTATAACAATCACCGCGAGTGATTCCCTGTTGATCGCGCTGCTGTCGTGCGATCGACGGTCAATCGCCTTCCGGTTCTGGCGACAGGGGTGGGGATGCTCCGGACGGGCGGTTTCTTTTCTGTGTATCCGTCGCCTTCGACGAGCCGAAAGCGGTCCGGCCGGGTCCCGAACCGAACCGGAACCGCGACACCGGGAGAAACACGACGGGGAACCGGCCGGACCACACGGAGGAACCGACGGGTGCCAGCCGTTTCGGTTCGCACTGAACGGTGCTGTGCCGACTGCCGCGAACGATCGCGGCGGATATAACTGCGTTCCTTAGTATGAAGAGCCGATCGGACGGTGCAACATTCGCAACACTGGGTGAAAATACCTGTCGTCTGTCTATCTTTTGTGCGAAAAATAGACCGTTCGGTATTAGACGGCCGTTCCCCGGCGCTGGGACGGACGATAACGCCTTTTGCGTCCCGGGATTTACGCACGGACATGAATCACGAAAACTCACGATCGCTGTACGATCGGGCGCTATCGGTCATGCCCGGTGGCGTCAACTCCTCGGTCCGGGCGGCCCCACAGCCGTATCCGGTGTTCGTCGATCACGGCGACGGCGGCCACGTCGTCGATGCGGACGGGAACCGCTATATCGACTGGGTCTGTGGGCTCGGCCCCCTGCTTTTGGGACACGACATGCCCGAGGAGCTCCAGGCAGCGATCCAATCGCGGGCCGCCGAGGGACCCATGTACGGGATGCCGAGCGAGATCGAGGTCGAACACGCCGAGTTCGTTTGCCGACACGTCCCGAGCGTCGAAATGATTCGGTTCGTCAACAGTGGCACGGAGGCGACGGTGTCGGCCTGCCGACTCGCGCGTGCAGTCACCGGTCGGAACAAGATTCTCATCATGCAGGGCGGGTATCACGGTGCCCAGGAGTCGACGCTCGTCGAGGGCGACGCTGACGATCCGACCCCGTCGAGCGCTGGCGTCCCGCAGGCCTTCGCGGAACACACCGTCCCGGTCCCGTTCAACGACCCCGAAGCCGCCGAAGCGGCCTTCGAGAAACACGGCGACGACATCGCGGCTGTCCTCGTCGAGCCGATCCAAGCGAACATGGGAATCGTCTATCCGGTCGACGGCTACCACGAAACGCTGCGGAGCCTGTGTGACGAGTACGGATCGCTTCTTGTCTTCGACGAGGTCATCACCGGCTTCCGCGTCGGCGGGCTCGGCTGTGCTCAGAGCAAGTTCGACACCGATCCGGACATCACGACGTTCGGCAAGATCATCGGCGGCGGCTTCCCGGTCGGCGCGATCGGCGGCAAGACGGAGTACATAGAGCAGTTCACTCCGTCCGGCGACGTTTTTCAGGCGGGGACGTTCTCGGGGCATCCCGTGACGATGGCTGCCGGTCTCGAGACGCTGCAATTCTGTGCCGAAAACGACGTCTACGAGCACGTCAACGATCTGGGCCGACAGCTCCGGGAGGGGCTCTCAGAGATCGTCGCCGATTACGCCCCGTCGTACACTGTCGTCGGCTCGGATTCACTTTTCAAACTCGTCTTCACTCGGGCGGACGGCGAGCCACAGGGAGAGTCCTGCCGGAACGGCTGCCGACAGGCTCCGGCCTGTGATCGGCACGGCGGCTGTCCGAAACGCGGTACCGACGTCGCCGACGCCGAAACCGACCGGTACGCTCGGCTGTTCCGCCCCCAGATGCGCGGGCAGGGCGTCCTTGTCTCACAGAATCAGTTCGAGTCGAATTTTGTCTCCTACGGCCACACCGAAGACGACGTCGAAGAGACGCTGGAAGCGTACAAAGAGGCGTTATAACCGTCCGGCGTCGCTTCAGGCGCCGTAGGTCTTTTCGAGGTATTCGACGATATCGTCCGATTCGGGCATCCCGTCGACGCCGTGCTCCTCGTCGATGATCACGGGGACACCCGTCTGACCGCTTACTTCCTCAACTTCGGTTCGCTGGCTGTGCGATCGCGGCACCTTGATGCTGTCGTACTCGACGCCGAGTTCGTGCAGTTTGTCGGTGACTTTCGCACAGTACGGGCAACCGGGAAGTTCATACAGAGTGATGTTCGCCATCAACAAGTGGTAGGCGACGGACGCTAAAGAGTACAGCGCCTGTGTGCTCGATCCGCGTCAGTCCGTTTCCGCCGGCGCATAGACGTCATCGAGCGCCGACTCGCTCGGCGCCTTGACGATCATGACCGCGTTCCCGTCCCGTTCGATCCAGACAGCGCCACGGAACGGGCCATCCGCGCCGTCAAAGGTCCAGACAGTCCCGTCCTCGACGGATCGTCGCTCGCCGCCCCAGTACTCGGCGACCTGATCGTATCCGGCCGCGAACGTCGTTGCGTTCGCCCTGTCGACGAACGTAACGTTCCAGACGTAGGCCGTCCGGTCGCCGCGTTCGTAGGCGTGCAGCCGATCGCCGTACCACCCGCTCGCGTACTCGATATCGTATGTGTAGGGGTTCGTGGAGTTGAGCCCGTTCGGTCCCTCGTTTCGGAACGCGTCGCGTTCGACGACGCCCGGCGAACTGCTGGCGTAGGCGGTGTACACGAACATCGAGGTGAGGCCCGCCTCGCCTACTGTCGCCGCCTCGGCCCCGTTTCTGACCGTAATTCGTTCCCATGATCGGTCGTTGCGGTCCTCGACGACCGCCTCGCCGTAGGCGTCGCGTCGATAGGTCTCCGGGTCGATGATTTCGGCGCTCGTGGTCGGGACGTCGCTGTAGATCTGATCGATGGTTGTCCATCCGCCACGGTCGCGGTGATGCTCGACGAAGTTCGGTCCTTCGGCGTAGGGGAAATATCCGAGGAAGTACACGCCCCAGTGAAACCCCACGGGGAGACCGCCGCTGGCCGTCCGGGCTTCCACGCACTCCCATTTGCCAGTCTCGCAGTTGCGCTCGTAGGCTTGCTCGACGACGGTCGCGTCGCCCTCGACGAGCCCGTTGCGGGCGTTGACCGAATCCAGCGTCGAATCGTCGAACGACGAGAGCCCGAAGTGCTGGTCTTGAAGCACGTGCATCAACTCGTGGGCGAGCGTCACCTCGTCGTCCAGCGTCGCCGGATCGTTGCCGCTGACGATGACGAGTCGCTTCTCGCTCGGTTGATAGAAGCCGAGAACGACCCCGCCCCGGTTGCGTTGCCGCACGTCGAAGACGTCCTCGTCGGGTCCCACGAGAAACAGCGCCTCGTGCTGGACGTTGTCGAGTCGCCGCTGGTCTGCCGTCGGTTCGCCCCAGACGTCGCCGAACTCTTCGTGGAACGTCTCCCGGGTCACGATCTCGACGTCGACGTCCTCCCGGAACCGGAGTCCGCGCAGCCGCTGGATCCGGGCCATCGACCGCGAGACGACGGCTTCCGTCTCCCTCGCCGACAGCCCGTCCTCGGGCTCGATATCGAGCGTGTCGTTGTGCCAGTAGCCGTCGTAGTAGCCGAGCGGCGGGTCGTCGTCCGGCGGTCCGGACGCGTCGGCAGTCGGCTGGTACCCGACGGTACAGCCCGCGAGCACGAGCACGACGGCGAGCGCCAGCACTGCCGTCGGCCGTCGTCGAGTCATTGGCGGTCGTCGGGGCTGCACGAACAAAAACACACGGCAGCCGCCGCGTCGGTCGCGTCGGTCGCCGCTGGCACAAACGGTTTGATGATCACGACCGAACCGGGCGCTATGCACCTCGATTCTGACGAGACGGCGGTCGTCGTCGTGGACATGCAAAACGACTTCTGTCACCCCGAGGGGTCGCTGTACGCGCCGAAAAGCGAGGCCGCGATCGAGCCATGTGCCGAACTTGTCGCCAGCGCTCGCGACGCGGGGACCTCGGTCGTGTTCACTCGGGACGTCCACCCGCCCGAACAGTTCGAGGACGCCCACTACTACGACGAGTTCGATCGGTGGGGTGAACACGTCGTCGAGGGATCGTGGGGCACCGAGTTAGTCGACGAACTCCAGCCCCGCGATACTGACCTCGTCGTCGACAAACACACGTACGATGCGTTCTATCGAACCGAACTCGAAGGCTACCTCGAGAGCCATGGGATCGACGATCTCGTGTTCTGTGGGACGCTCGCGAACGTCTGTGTCCTTCATACGGCCGGATCGGCCGGACTGCGGGATTATCGACCGATCCTCGTCGAGGACGCCGTCGGGGCGATCGAGGACGAACACCGCGAGTACGCCCTCGAGCACGCCGAATGGCTCTTCGGCGACGTCACGGCCGGATCCGAGATCGGCTTCGCGTAGATCGGCGCCGTTTGGGCTCCGGTAGACAGCCGGAGCAACCACCGCGTTTCCCCGCGTTTAAGTCTGCCCGCCGAGAATCCATGGTATGGACGATCGAACGTACACGGCAGACGCAACGCCGGGCGAGACGGCCACGGTCGCCGGGTGGGTCCACGAGATCCGCGATCTCGGCGGGATCGCTTTCTTGATCTTGCGCGACAAGACCGGACGCATCCAGATCAAATTCGAGAAAGACGAGATGGACGACGATCTCGTCGAGACCGGCCTCGACGCGCCCAGAGAATCCGTCGTTTCAGTGACTGGTGCGGTCGAGGAAGAGCCGCGCGCCCCGACGGGCGTCGAGGTCACGCCCGACTCGGTCGAGGTACTCTCCGAAGCCGATACCGAACTTCCCCTTGATCCGACTGGGAAGGTCGACGCCGAACTCCCGACGCGGCTCGACAACCGGACGCTCGATCTCCGGCGTGAGGCCGGACAGGCGATCTTCGAGATCCGAAGCGAGACGCTGCGGTCGGTCCGGGAGGCGTTCCGGGCGGCCGACGCGACCGAGATCAACACCCCGAAGATCGTCGCTACGGGAACCGAGGGCGGCACGGAGCTGTTCCCGATTACCTACTTCGGCCGGGAGGCGTTCATGAACCAGAGCCCCCAGCTCTTCAAACAGCTCGTGGCGGGCTCGAGCGTCGAGCGCGTCTTCGAGATCGGGCCGATCTTCCGCGCCGAGGAGCACAACACCCCGCGGCACCTCAACGAGGCGACCTCGATCGACTTCGAGGGGGCCTTTTGCGATCACCACGAGGCGATGGACGTCTGTGAGTCGATCGTCGTCGCCGCCTACGAGGCGGTCGCCGAGAACTGCACCGAGGAACTCGATGCGCTGGACCTCGCCGAGGACTTCGAGGTTCCCGAAACCCCGTTCCCGCGGCTCACCTACGAGGAGGCGATCGAGCGTATCAACGCGACGGGCGCGCTCGACGAACAGCTCGTCTGGGGCGACGATCTGCCGACCGAGGGCGAGACGGCCCTCGGCGACGACGTCGGGGGGCACTATTTCATCACCGACTGGCCCGCCGAGATTAAGCCGTTCTACATTATGGATCACGACGACGACGAGACGCTATCGACGGGCTTCGATCTGATGCATCCGCGAATGGAACTCGTGTCGGGCGGTCAGCGTGAGCACCGACGCGAGCAGCTTATCGAAGGGTTCGAGGCCCAGGGGCTCGATCCCGAGGCCTTCGAGTACTACACGAAGATGTTCAAATACGGCATGCCGCCACACGCCGGCTGGGCCATCGGCGGTGAGCGATTGCTCATGACGATGCTCGAGTTGGACAACATCCGCGAAGCGGTGCTGTTCCCGCGGGATCGCCAACGACTGAGCCCGTAAGGCGAAGGCGTTGGGAGCCAACGAGACGAGCGAAGCGAGTCTCGTGGGACCGGCAACGGCTTTCGCCGTAAGGCGACGGTGTTGGGTGCCGGACGGACGTATTTTTAAAACGTCGACAGCGTCGGATCGCGTTCGTTTTCGATCTCGAACAGCCGATTGTACTTTGCGAGCCGTTCCGAACGGGCCAACGAACCGATCTTCAGTTGTCCGGCGCCGTACGCCACCGCGAGATCCGCCATCGTCGAGTCGCAGGTCTCTCCGGATCGCGCGGAGACGACCGTCGACAGCCCGGCGTCCATCGCCCGCTCCATGACGTCGATTGTTCGGGTGATGGTGCCCGCCTGATTCATCTTGACGAGTACCGCAGTCGCCGCCTCAGCGTCGATAGCGCGATCGAGCCGCTCCCGGTCGGTCACGAGGAAGTCGTCGCCGAGCAACTGGACGGTCTCCAGCCGATCCGCGAGCGTCCGCCAGCCCTCCCAGTCGTCCTCGAAGAGCGGGTCCTCGATCGAGACGATCGGGTAGCGCTCGACCCACTCGAGGAGCCGCTGAATCATCCCCGCCCGATCGAGCGAGACGCCGTCCGTTTCGAGGTGGTACTCCCCCGTCTGCTCGTTGTAGAAGTGCGTCGCCGCGACGTCGACCGCGAAGGCGACGTCGTCGGCCGAGGGCGAAAAGCCGGCGTCTTCGACGCCCGCCCGGAGCAACTCGAAGGCCTCGTCGATCCCCTCCATCGGCGGCGAAAAGCCGCCCTCGTCCGCGACGAGCGGTCTGACGCCGCGGTCCTCGATCCGGTCTCTGACGGCCCGCCGGACCGCCCAGACGGTCTCGATCGCCTCGCTGTACGTGTCGGCCCCCATCGGAACGACGAGAAAGTCCTGTATTTCCACGCCTCCGTGGGCATGGAGGCCCCCGCTCAGGATATTCACCATCGGTCGCGGGATCGCCCCCGGCTCGTCCGGCGCGAGAGACGCGTAGACCGGCTCGTCGCGAGCGTCGGCTGCGGCTCTGGCGACAGCACCGGACACCGAAAGCACCGCGTTAGCCCCGAGTCGCGAAAGGTTCTCTGTCCCGTCGGTGTCGACGAGCGCCGCGTCGATCGGTGCCTGTCGGGTCACGTCGCGTCCGACGGCGGTCGCCGCGAGTTCGTCGTTGACCGCCTCGACCGCCTCGGTGACCCCGAGCCCGTCGAATCGATCCCCCCCGTCGCGGCTCTCGACGGCCTCGTGGCTCCCGGTGCTCGCCCCCGCGGGGACTGTGAACGTCCCCGATCCGTCCGCTGTGTGTACCCTGGTTCGTACCGTCGGATTCCCACGGGAGTCCAGCACTTCCCAGGCGTCTATCGCTTCGATCGTCGTCATGCGTCTCCTCTCGGAGAGGGCTGAATTAAACCCTGCCCGTTCGGTTTCGCTCACGCCGTCTCCGATCGGACCAGCGTCTCGAACGCCGCAAGCTTTCGAACGGGCTCGGTCAGCGTTCGCTTTGCGATCCGCCGCAAGGTCTGTTTCGTCTCCGCTCGCTCGACGTACTCGACCGGCGATTTCCCGTCGACCCGGGCGAGCATGAGTACGCCCAACTCCTCGATTGTCTCCGCTTCGATGTCCCAGGCGACGTGCTCCTCGTAGGCGTCGAAGAACGCCCTCGCTGCATCACGGTATTCGGCACCCCGGTCGTCGTTGTACACCGACTTGATGAAGAGGTGATTCAGCATGAACGCCGCGTCGAAGGCGGGACCGCCACGATGGGCGACTTCGAAATCGAGGATCCAGACCCGGAACCGATCCGTGTCCTCGACGAGTACGTTCTTCGGGCTGTAATCTCCGTGTACGAGCGTCCGATCCGAGCCGAGTGCTCGATCGGTCGCCGCCTCGATCGCTTCGGCCACGTCGGGGTGTCGGCGGGCGACCGTCCGGTGATACGGATCGATTCGGAGCTGATCGAACGGGAGCTTGCTCTCGAAGGGGGCCAGCAGTTCCGGAGCCTCGGCTGCCGCATCGTGAACGGCTCCGAGCACGCGGCCGACCGTCTCGGCGACCCGGACGTCGACGCGGCCGTCGAGGAGATCGGCTTTCCACATCCGGGCGTCGTCGGGCGCACACTCGAAGCCGACGACGTCGTTTTCGTCGTCCTCGAAACGGACGGCGGGCACCGCGGCCGGCAGTGCTGTGGGTTCGAGGATCGACCCGTAGACGCGCGTGGCGGCCGCCTCGTTGTGGACGCGATCGACGTCGGCCGGCCAGTCCGCTTCGACCGCCAGATTCGGACGCGGCTGTTTGAGGACGAGACAGTTCCCGGCGCCCCGGACCATCACGACGCGGTTCGAGACGCCGCCGCCCAGTTCGTCGGCCTCGACGCCGTCCGTGTCCTCCGAGACGCCCTCACGACGGGAGAGATACTGCTCGACAGAATCCGGCGTCAGGGTGAACGACATAGCGGGTACGAACACGGTCGAACGCTTAAAATGCGGTGTCGATGGATGTCTCCCGATCCGCTATGCCGAGAACCCGTCGGGTAGACGGTGCTTCTATGGTGCCATCCCGGCTTTCTGGTCGCTCGAAACCGTGACCGTGCCGCCACTCCGGGGTGTCAGCAGTGACCGTTACGCTCTACGCGCAGACTTTAGATGTATTCTGATGGTATCAGATGGCATTCTGCGACACATTTATACGTGCTGGGGTACTTGTTACAGTTACCATGAGCGAATACAGTTCGCCCGTCACGATGGCGTTCGAGTTCCAGCGCAACGCGATCGAGGGCACGCACGAAGCGGTCGAGAACAGCATCCAGATGCAGCAGAACGTCGGCGAGACCGTCGTCGACAGCTTCGGTCCCGCCCGCGACGTCTCGAAGCGCAGCACCGACCTCGTCCGGACGGGTGTCGAAGCGTACTTCGACGCCGTCGAATCCGCCGTTCCCGCCGGAAGCGGAATGTCGGAGATCCGCGAGATGATCCACGAGGGGCTCGACACCGTCGAGGAGAGCCAACTCGAAGCGATCGATCAGTTCGAAGCGAACATCCAAGAGGGCGCCGAGTCCGGCGAGGAGTTCCTCGAAGAGTTCCTCGCCGCGCTCGACGAGCAGGTCGCCACGCTGCTCGAGAACCACGAGGATCTCGAGGCCCAGACCGTCGAGGCACTCGAACAGCTCGAGGAGGGAATCGAGGAACTCCGCGAGGAGTTCGAGGCCCGCGGTGAGGAAATACAGGGACAGCTCGAATCCCAGGCCGAGGCCGTCCAAGAGCAACTCGAGGACGTGACCGAGAGCATGCAGGACGCGGCCGTGACTGCCGACTCCTCGGCGTAATCGCCGAATCGATCCTCCCTATTTTCATTCTTCCGTACCGACGGGTACACAAACGGCGGCCTCCGACGGCCGGTATGAGCGAACTCACCGTCGAGCCGGTTGAATCGATCGAAACGGGCGATCTTCCTGCCGGCGTCGACGCGCCGGAATACGTTCTCTACGGCGGGAAAGGTGGCGTCGGCAAGACGACCTGTGCGGCCGCGACGGCGCTCGCCAGCGCCCGCGGCGGTACGTCGACGCTCGTCGTCTCGACCGATCCGGCCCACTCGCTTTCCGACACACTCGAGACCGATATTCCCGCCGAACCGACGCGAATCCGCGAGGACAGCCCGCTTTTCGCCGTCGAGATCGATCCCGAGGCGGCCGCTGTCGAGGGGCCGTTCGCGCCGGACGCAGACGGAAGTACTGACGTCGACTTCGACGGTGGGGCTGGGCTCGGAGGACTCGGCGAACTGCTCGGCGGCGACGGCGGTCACCCACTCGGCGGCGCGATGCCCGGGGCCGACGAGGCGGCCGCCATGCAACTTCTCATCGAGTATCTCGACGATCCGCGGTTCGAACGCGTCGTCGTTGACACCGCCCCGACCGGCCACACGCTCCGACTCTTAGAGTTGCCTGAAGTGATGGACTCGATGGTCGGTCGGCTACTCTCCTTTCGGGAGCGGCTCTCGGGGATGGCCGGTAGTCTCGGGGGACTCTTCGGTGACGACGACTCCGTCGAGGACGGTACGGCGAGCCTGAAGGAACTCTCCTCGAAGATCGAGCGACTGCGCAGTGCGCTCGAAGATCCAACCCGAACCGATTTCCGGGTCGTCATGATCCCTGAAGAGATGAGCGTCACGGAAAGCGAACGGCTCGTCGACCGCCTGGAGGGGTTCGGGATTCCCGTCGGAACGGTGGTTGTCAACCGCGTCAGCGAGGATCTGACCGCCGCTGCGGGGCTTGACGAGGAGTGGTTCGTCGCCCCAGACACCGAAAATTGCGAATTCTGTCGGCGGCGGTGGGAGGTCCAGCGGAACGCCCTCTCGCGGGCTCAGGATCTCTTTCGCGGGCGCGAGGTCAAGCGGGTACCCCTCTTTGCGGAGGCGGTCAGGGGCGAAGCGATGCTTGGCGTCGTCGCGAGCTGTCTCGACTAGCGACCCATACTGTCGGCCGCCGGCACCACGAGCACGCGGAGGTCGTTCACATTTGTTCCGGTCGCGCCGCTCCGTAGCAGCCGATCGTTCGCCTCGAAATAGCCGTAGCTGTCGTTGTCTTCGAGCACTGCGCGTGCGATTTCGGGGTCATCGACCGTCTCGGCGTCGACCAGCGCGCCGGCGGCGTCGGTGCTCCCGTCCTCGCCGTCGGTGTCGACGGCCCCGAGAACGGCTGATGGCGGGAGTTCACTCGCGGCCGCGAGGGCGAACTCCTGGTTCGGACCGCCAGTTCCGTCGCCGGTGACCCGGACCGTCGTCTCGCCGCCCGAAAGGACGACTCCGGGCGGATCGATCGGATCGCCGCGTTCGGCGACTTCCGTCCCGACGGCGGCGTGGAACCGGCCAGCCTGCGCCGACTCGCCCTCGATCCGTGTCGAGAGCACGCACGTCTCATGGCCCCGGGTAACCGCCGTCTCCCGGGCCGCATCGACGGCGTCGCGTCCGGAGACGATGACGTGATTGTCGATTTCGACGTCAACCGGCGGCTCCGGTTCGGCCGCTTCGAGATACTCCCGTACCGCCGACACTGCGAGGTCGTACCGATCGAGGACCCCGAGCGCACCCGACGGATCGGTCCCCGTCGGAACCGTCGGCCCGCTGGCGATGACGGAGAGATCGTCCCCGACGACGTCGCTAACGAGGACGCCGACGACCGTCGCCGGAGCCGCGGCAGCCGCCAGCCCGCCGCCCTTGATTTCCGAGCAGGCCCGCCGAACGACGTTTATTTCATCGATCGACGCCCCAGCGTTCAAGAGCCCGTCCGTGACACGCTGTAGCTCGTCGACTGAAAGCTCCTCCACCGGCGCACAGAGCAGCGCGCTGCCGCCGCCAGCGATCGTCGCGATGACGAGCGTCCGATCGTCGGCCGCCGCCGCGGCCTCGAGAACCGCGCTCGCCCCCGACACGCTACCCTCTGCCGGCGTGGGGTGTTCCCCCGTCCGAACCGTCACACGCTCGGGTTCGGCCGTCGGCTGGTTCGTCACGACGACACCGCCGCTCACGCGGCCACCGAGCAACGTCTCGAAGGCCGCCGCCAAGTCGTCGGCCGCCTTGCCGCCGCCGAGGACGCGGATCGAATCGTACGCCGAAAGATCGTATTCTCCGTCTTTGATCCGGAACGTGTCGTTCTCGACAGCGCAGTGGCGCTCGACGGCTCGCTCCGGGCGAGCGGCCTCGATTCCGGCTGTCAGACAGTCCAAGGCGAGTTCGTGAGCCGGGGTCCTCGCCAGCCGGTCGCGACCGTCGAACATCTCAGGAACTGAACCGTTGGATCGCCGCGAAGATCCGGTCCTCGATGCGATCGGGCAGGTAACTCGCGTAGACGAGCAGTTGGGCCGCCCGTCCGACGACGTAGCGTGGCTCCGGGTCCGGGGTGACAGCGGCCTCGACGATGGCTTCGGCGACTGCTGCCGGATGGACTGCGAGCGGGCCGTCGCCACCGATGAGTGTGGCGTCCTCCTGGAACGCATAGAGGTCCTCGTAGGCGTCGGTTCGGTCGAGCCGACCGAGTTCGTCACCGACGCGGTCCCGGAAATTCGTCTCGACTGGCCCGGGCTGGACGACGCTGACCGAGATCCCGAACTGCTCGAGTTCGCGCCGCAACGAGTCGCTGTATCCCTCCATCGCGTGTTTCGACGCCGAGTACGCGCCCATCCCCGGCGCGGCGAGCCGTCCGGAGACCGACGAGACGTTGACGATCGTTCCGTCCCCCTGTTTGCGCAGCTGCGGCAGCGCCTCCCGGATCAGGCGATGGGGGCCGAAGACGTTGACATCGAACTGCCTTTCGAACCGTTCGTCGTCGACGTCCTCAAGTGGGCCGTGTTGTCCGTAGCCGGCGTTGTTCACCACGGCGTCGAGTCGGCCCTCCGCTTCGATGATCCGGTCCACGACTCGCTCAATGTCGTCGGGATCACGGACGTCGAGCGTCCCAATCTCACAGCCCGCTTCGCCCAGTGTCTCGATGTCAGCGGGGTTGCGTGCCGTCGCGTAGACCTGCCATTCCTCGTCCAGAAACGCGTACGCTGCCGCCCGACCGATGCCGGACGAACAGCCGGTGATGACGACCGTCCGATTGCTCATACAGATCGCTCGCAGCGACGGTAGTTATGCGTTGATGTGTCGCCCCGCCGGTTCCCCCGCTGACCGATCGCTTCCTGATCTTGAGCCCCGAGCGTGCGTCCGGATCGATGCGGCGGACGAAACGACTACGGACGATCCGCCGCGATCGGTAGCTAACATGATCGGCAAACTCCCACCCGAACTGCTCGAGGAACTCGTCGTGGGACGGTCCGGCACGTCGGACGAACGGGTCCTCCAGGGGCCCGCCTACGGTGAGGACACGGCCGCGATCCGACTCGACGACGGGGTGTTGGTAGTGAACACCGACCCGATCTCGCTGGCCGCCGACCGCGTCGGGACGCTCGGCGTCAACGTCGCCTGTAACGACGTCGCCGCGTCCGGTGCGACACCCGAATGGCTGACGAGCGTGATCTTCCTTCCCGATTCCGACAGTGTGCTCGACGAAATAACCCGACAACTGGATACGGCGGCGACGGAACTCGGTGTCTCGATCGTCGGCGGCCACACCGAATACGCCCCGGCACTCTCCGCTCCGACCCTCGTGTTGTCGGCCTTCGGGTTCGCGGAGCGGCACGTGCCGACCTCGGGCGCACAGCCCGGCGACGAACTGCTCATGACAAAGAGCGCCGGCATCGAGGGGACGGCGATCCTGGCAACCGATTTCTATGACGAGGTCGAAGCGAGTGTTCCGCCCGAAACCGTCGCACGCGGCGAGGCGTGCTACGGGGATGTCGGCGTCGTCACCGAGGCCGCGGTCGTTTCCGAGCACGCGACCGCGATGCATGACCCAACCGAGGGCGGTCTCCTCAACGGCTTGCTCGAACTGGCGACCGCCTCGGGGGTGCGTCTCGAAGTCACCCCGGAATCGATTCCGGTTCGACCGGAAACCGAGGCGCTCTGTGATGCGGTCGGCGTCGACCCGCTGCGGATCTTCGGCTCGGGCGCGTTGCTGGCGGCGGTGCCCGCCGATTCGGTCGACCGACTCGCCGACGCGCTCGCCGCGAAGGACATCGAACACGCGAGTATCGGAACTGTGCGTGCGGCAGACGAGCCCGCCCTGGAGTTGGGCTCGGAGCGGCTGACGGAGCCGATCCGGGACGAGATGTACGCCCTCTGGGAGTGACTGCCCCTCGTACTTCCGGTATCGACAGTCTCAACAGGTGCTCGCCGGTATGATGACCGTAATGAGCGATGCGGCGTACGACGCACTCCTTCTCGATCACGACGGCGTTGTCGTGACACTCTCCCCGAGGCCGGTGCTGGAAACCGCCGCCACTGAAGCGTTCGCTGCCACGGGGATTACGGACCCGCGACCGGAGGATGTCGATGCCATCACGATCCGGGTGTCGCCAGCCGAGCTCCGTGCGGTCGCCGATCGGTACGACGTCGATCCCGATCAGCTCTGGCAGTCCCGCGAAGACCGGATCGAAGCGGCGCTCCGGGACGAAGCGGTCGCCGGCCGGAAGGTCCCCTACGACGACGTGGTGGCGCTTGAGCGCGCCGATGTTCCGATCGGGATCGTGAGCAACAACCAGCGGCGAATCGTCGAGTTCGTGTTGCGGACACACGACCTCGAAGACCGCGTCCGAACGGTTCGTGCCAGGCCTCCGACTCGGGACAGCCTGCACGAAAAAAAGCCCGAACCGACGTATCTCGACGCGGCGGCGAGCGATCTCGGTTGTTCGAACCCGCTGTACGTCGGTGATAGCGAAAGCGACGTTCTCGCCGGCCAGCGAGCCGGGTTCGACACCGTCTTTCTGCGCCGCCCTCACAACGTCAACCGAGAACTCGACGCCGAACCGTCGCTGGAGGTCGAAAGCCTGCAGACTGTCGTCGAAACACTCGATTTCGCTGATTGACGCCGATCAGATCTCGTTCGTCTGACGCGGCTGTGGGCGTTCCGTGACCCGATCGACGCCAGAGACCGGAACCTCGAACAGAGGACGATCGGAGCGAACAGCTACCGGTCGGAGATGAGGGCCGCGCTGTCGCCGTAGACCCGCTCGGCGAAGAGAAGACTCACCAGCGCAAAGATGATAATCGCATACGAACCGGCAGCGAAAAGCGCGTCCTGGACCGTCGCGTATTCGCCCGTTCGGAAAATAATGGCTTTCCGCACCATCGCGATGACGCCGGTGTAGATGACGAGTTGAACAATCCGTCTGGTGTCGGTTTCCTCGACGTACGCCAGGACTGTCTGGTACACCTCGACGATAATCAACAACAGGAGGCCGGTATCGATGAACCCGATGACCACGATCGGGTCGGTGATTCGACCGCTCCGAGTGGCTACGATGATCTGTATTATCAGATCGATCACACCGATCGCAAAGAGCACGGCAAAGACCGTCGCGGCGGCCAACTCGACACCTTGGACGAACCGATCGATGAGTGTCGAATACCTGTCCGCGAGCGAGGCCGTCAACGCCACTTCGGGTGCGGGGGAGGACGCCTCCTGGGATGCCGAATCGTTCTCGTCAGCCATAGATATCGGAACGGGGTCCCGCGTAGAAGGCGTGCGTACTCATCTTATCGACACGTATGTGCGTAATACGCATAACCTGTGGGGTCAAACGACCGTCTCTGGGTGGAAAACACGGCGTATCGAAGCCTTCGGTGTCTCAGTTTCGCGCTCTCGGGGATTGGCTCCCGGGCGATGTCGGCGCGTCTGACGTCCGGTTCTCCCGGCGAAGCCGGCTATGCGCTCCGGAGATCACTCCTGAGGCGGTTCATCCGACGAACGGAATCGACGGCGGGGTCGGGTTCAGTCCCGGAACGACGGCGAAAACGAACACCAGATAGTAGACGGCCACGAGGAGCAAGAACCCACCCACGGCGCGGTTGATCGGATCGGCGTACCGGGCGAGTGTCCTCGTCACGCGGCGACCGAACGACTCCGACAGGACCGCGAACGCGAGCAGCGGCGTTCCGATCCCGAGCCCGAACAACAGAAAGCCGACCATGTTCTGTACGGCCCCCTCGAACAGCACCGCCTGACGGGCGAAAAAGAGTCCGATGAACCCCGGATTACACGGGATGATGATCCCGCCGAAAAAGAACCCGTAGCCGAACGCCGACGCGTACGGGTACGCCGTGTGCGGCGGCTCGAACGATGGCAGCCGCGAAAACCCCGCGGGGTCGACGAGCAACACCGCGCCGATGACGGCGAGGACGGCGAAAGCCCACGGCCCGAACCGCCCGACGAAGCCCCCTTCGATGCCGGTCCCCAGAAGGACGACGAAGATGTAGCCGACGGCCGTCATGAAACTGATAACGCCCGCAACGACGAGCACGCCGAGAAGGACGGGCGAGCGGCGCTGTCCGTGGCCGTCGCCCGCAGTAGCGAGATAAGAGATAAACGCGGGATACAGAGGAAGGACACAGACGGCTGTAAGCGGCGTCACGACGCCGATCCAGAACATCTCCGCGAAGGCGGCGACGCTCATCCGCAGTTCGTTTCGATCTCGGTCCCGACTGCAGCCGCGCCGGTGACCTTGTCGATCTCGTGAACGCTCCCGTCTTGACAGACGAGAATGACCGGTGATTGCGGCGGCGAGACGGCCGTCGGACCGAACTCGTCGACGAGCCCGTCGGCGACGCTGTTGGGCGCGATCGCGAACCGACTCCGGTCGGCGTAGCCGTTGTCCTCGGCGTAAGTGAGTACGTCGTCGTCGTTCTCACCGTCGCCGATGTTTAATTGGACGATCTCGAGTTCCTGCTCTCGCTCCTGCTGGAGCCGATCGAGTTCGCGGTTCTGACTGCTGCAGGTGCTACACCAGATCGCGAACGGATGAACCAGCGCCGGCGGTTCGAGTTCTGAAACGGTGAACTGTTCGCCGGTCGTGACGTCGGTCAACGTTTCCGTTCGCCACTCTGTTGACGCATCGCTCCCACCGCCATTCCCGCCGTTACTCCCGCCGTCGCCGTCCCCCCCGTCACTCAGACATCCTGAAAGTGCGACAACACCGCCACCGAGGGCGCCCAGGACGCTACGACGTGTCCGTTGGTCCATTTTGTAGTCATACACTGCCGAAGCACAAAATCCCCTCGTCGATAGTGCAACACTGGAACACAACCCACAGAACACCGGCCCGGTAGTTCCGAGTTGGGGGTCGACTGTTCGAACAGGGGATGATTCCGGTGGCTGGTCTGACGGGCCGTCTCGACCTACAGCTCAGATTTCAGTTCGTCGGCGTACTGATCGGCCAGCCGTATCGGTCGCGGGAGTTTGTACTCGCCGCCGCAGGCCGTCAGGCTCTCTGTGGCTGTCTCCGCCGACACCCGATGGCCGGACGAAACGTAGAGGGGATTGATCCGCTTCGAGTCGGGAAACTGCCGGCTCTGATGGGCGTATCCGACGACCGTGCCGTTCGGGGCCGTCATCGAGTCGTCGGCCTCGATCGGCACGGTTTCGCCGGCCGCGAGTTCGTCGGTCGGTTCCCTTGCTCGGCCACAGAGCAGACTCTTTGCGACCCCGATAGCAGGGGTGTCGAAGCAGACTCCCGCGTGGGTCGCGATCCCCGCTTCCCGGTAGTGGATCCGGCCGCTTCCGTCGAAGACCACGAGATCCGGATCGACCTCGAGCGATTCAAGCGCCGAGATCACCGGCGGCCCTTCCCGGAACGCAAGCAGACCAGGCACGTACGGCATCGACTGTTGTGTCACAGCGCTCGCCCGGGCAACGACCTCCGCACCACGGAGTACGACGACCGCCGACACCGCTCGGTCTTCCGGAAAGGCCTGATCGACACCGGCGACGAGAGCTTCGCCTTCCCGGATCGAGTCGGGTGTGAAATCGATCGCGTCCGTGAAAACGGCAGCCCCGGCGATTTCGGTCTGCATCGCTTTCATTTCCTCCTGAGAGTCAGTGTCGACGTCTCGGGGCCGGAATCGCTCTTCGACTACGTCCATCTACGGGAACCGTCCCGGACCGCCGGGGCCGCCGGGGCCCCCCGGGCCGCGACCCGGTCCGAGGTTCAACTGCGTGGGTCCCCGTTGAATCCGGTCTTTGATCCGGTTTCCGTACCACAGCCCGATGACCAGCCCGACCAGGTGAGCGAAGTGGGCGACGCCACCGAGGACCCCGCCGTTCGAGACGAACGCGAAGATCGAAAAGGCCGCGAACAGCACCGTCAGCGTCCGGATCGACATCGGGATAAAGAAAAACAGCAGTACCTTCAGATCCGGCGAGGTCATCGCCAGTACGCCCATGACCGCCATCAATCCGCCGGACGCGCCGAGGACGTTGACGGTCTCGCCGGTCACCAAGCCGACGCCGACCTGTCCGAGCCCGGCGAGTATGCCGCTTGCCAGAAACAGGATTGCGAACTTCTTCGAGCCGATCTGTCGCTCGACGATCGGCCCGAAAAAGTACAGCGCGATCGCGTTAAACAGCAGATGCGCCGGGCTGCCGTGGGCGAAGACCGAAACGATCCACGTCCAGACGTACTCCGGGTGCGCCGTACTGAGCGTGAATATGCTCGTCCAGGTGGCGACATCGACCTGGAATCGTAGGATCGTCTGGACAACGAATACGAGCACCATGACCGCAAGAAACAGATACGCGAGGTTGTTCCGGAAGTACGCCAGGGGGCCGCCCGGACCGGTGTCGAGCCCAACGCGACCGAGAAGATCGCTCGCGCTCGTCTTTCCACGACCCCCATCCGCTCCCGGACTTATCGAATCGTCGAACCCGCTGTCGAAAACGCCGTCGGGGTCGTTCCAGTTTTCGAGGCCGGGACAGCCGTGGTTCTCCGGCAATCGGTGCTCAGCGCAGTAGGTCCCGCCGCAATGCCGGCAGTTGTACGGCATGTTCTCGTCGCGACCACACACGTCGCACTTCGCCATTGTCGGCTGTACTCGCCCCGCGAGCAAAATCGTTGGGATCCGGGACGCTTGCCGGCCGAAGTCGATCGGCCCGCTCCGGTTCAGTCCGGACCGCTCCGCCCGGGAAGCCGGATCTCGACGGTCGCGTCCCCGGGATCCGTATCGAGTTCGCCGTCGCTTCGCTTCACCGTCCACTCGAGACACCAGAGTTCCAGTCCTTCGGCGTGCTTGAGCGGCGTTTCGGTTTCGTTCTCGATTGCTCTGATGTCCAGTTCGGGCAACCCCTCGCCGTCGTCGTCGATCCGGATCACCGTCGACTCGCAGTCACTGTCGGCCTGCGTCGACGCTGGAATAACCGTGATGTCGACGTGTACGCTTCCGTCATTGGCGATGACGATCCGCTCGACGACGTCCGCGATGGCCGTAGCCAGCGTAGACGTGCTATCAACCACAGCTTCGCTATCGCCTGCGTTTTCGAGCCTGATGATCGCGTCCGTCTCGGATCGAACCCGTTCGAGAGACGCCTCAAGCCCATCGATCAGGCGGAGCGTGGTGGTTCCTTTCGAATCTTCAGTCAGCAGTTGTCTGATACGCTGGGTGCGATCCGAGATCGTAGCGAGTTCCCACGCCGTCTCCTCGATCGTAGCGAGTTCACCCTGGATCTGTTCGTCGTCGGTGCGCTCTTGGACGTGTTTCGCCCGACCGGCGATGACGTTGATGTCGTTGCGGACGTTGTGCCGGAGCACTCTGTTGAGGACGCTCACCATCGAGGAACGCTCCCGGAGAGCCGCGTTCGACCGCTCGAGTTCGCTTCTCGTCGTCCGTAGTTCGTCGATCTGCTGGATGACCAGATACGACGCGGCGCTCGCCAGCAGATTCGCACCCGATTCGTACGCTTCGGCCGCCACGGAGGTCGTGGCATAGAAATCGCCCCCGGCGTACTGGAAAATCTCGGTCGTCTGGTGAAACGTCATCAATACGAGCAACAGAACTAGCAGAAAGAGTCGAACGTCCCGGAGCTCGTAGATCTTGACGATGCTGTAGACGATCACGGACACCAACACCCCACTCGGGACGAGCGTAAACGCGATGAGTTCGATCTCGATGCCCATCAATAGTTTTGATGCCCTCAGATCCTCACTGCGTCAGTGTATGGTCTGTATCGACAGCGTAGGGAAGTACGCCCTCACAGACGAAGCCTGCCGGTATAATTCTAGTGCCAGGACCCGCCACGACGCTGTCGACGATCGCGACAGACTCTTTCCGGGATCAATCAGGCCGCTGGCCGGAGTGATGATCGCTCTCACGATTTTCGATCAAAAGAACGGGAATTCGCCGTACCGGAGATAGACCATCACGACGATGATCAGAAACTGGAACGTGCCCTGGACGCCGGCCAGTTTCGCGTTCCGTTGCCCGATCCGCTGGATGAGCGCGGGATCAGTGTCGGCCGCGTTCATCTCCATGTACACCCGAATCTCTCCCGGAAGGATCACCCCGAACCCCTGAAGATTGAGGACGGTCACGATACCGAGCGCGGCGAGGATCGCCGGTCCGGGCAGTTCCAGCCCGCCGATGGTCAGTACGACCCACGCGGCCGATCCGACGAGGCTGACCGAGAACGGGATCAGCCACCGCCAGTCGCGCCAGGCGCCGAACTGCCAGCCGATCAACAGCAGGGCGCCGGAGAGGTTGCCGAGCGTAAACAGCGCCAGCCAGGCGTTCGGGCTCGGCAACAGCTCCGTCCGGACCGCCAGTGTAATGCCAGTAAAGATCGCGACTGTCGCGATCGTCGGGAGCAAAAACGCCGACTTGGGTGTAAACCGCTGGAAGAACTGTGAGGCCGATTCCTCGTCTAATCCGCCGATGACCGGCCCGATGACGAGCCCCATGAAGATGTCGACTCCCGTCCATAGCACGCCGGTCATTACGTGGACGAAGGTATGCTGTGTGGTCGTCCCCACCGTCTGTGCGTAGCCGAAGGCGGCGATCGGCAGAAAGACGACGGCCACGGCAAAGGTCGGGTTTGCCGCCCGCGCCATCCCCCCGATCGTGCCCCTGACTGTGGTTGTACTCGTGGACATCCCTGTTCGAATCAGGGTTTCGTTTTCGTAATAAAGTTGACGCCCAACCGGGTATCGCCTCCGGGCGACCCGGACCAGCAATCCGTGGCTGTACTTCCGGCACGCCATCCGATGTGCCTTTCCGGATCGACCGCGTCCGTACGGGTATGAACCTCGATTCGACGGTCAATTCTGCCCAGAGGCTCCCGAAGATGCCAGTGAGACACCCATGACGGGAAAAGACGAATATTACAACCGAGCCAAACAGGAAGGCTACCGATCGCGGGCCGCCTACAAGCTCAAACAGCTTGACGAGGAAACGGGGCTGATAAGCGAGGGTGATACCGTCGTCGACCTCGGAGCCGCACCGGGCGGGTGGCTCCAGGTCGCCACGGAGCTCGCCGGCGAAAGCGGGACTGTCGTCGGCGTCGATCTCCAGCGGATCGATCCGATTGACGGCGTCGAGACGGTCCGCGGCGACATGACCGACGAAGAGACCCGAAACCGGATCATCGATCGGGTCGGCGAAGCCGACGCCGTCGTCTCCGATATGGCACCGAACATGACCGGCGAGTACTCGCTGGATCACGCCCGATCGGTCTATCTGGCTCGAACCGCCTTCGAAACGTCACTCGACCTCCTCGCCCCGGGCGGCGACTTCGTCGCGAAGGTGTTCGAGGGCCCCGACACGAACGACCTCCGTGCGGACATCGACGAGGAGTTCGAGTACGTTCGCACGATCCATCCGAGAGCGTCGCGAGATTCCTCCTCGGAGCTGTATATGGTCGCCAAGGGGCGGCTTACGGCCCCTGTCCGTGAGGGCGACCGTATCGAGATCGAGATCGAAGACGTCGGCCGCGAGGGCGACGGGATCGGGAAAGTCGAAGGATATACGCTCTTCGTCTCCGACACGGAGCCGGGAGACACCGTCGAGGTCGAAGTAACGGACGTCAAACCCCGGTTCGGGTTCGCAGTCCAGGTCGAGTAACGACCGGTCGGGTTCCTGACCACGGATTCATTGTACCGGCGACTCTCGGTGGCCGTATGGGTACTGTGAACATCCGTGAACTGGTCTCCGAAGCCGAGCGGCGAGCGGCGTTTCCCGTTGTGAAACAGCTGCGTGATCACCTCGACGAGGAGACGTACCTCGAGTACCTCGAACGGATGACTGCGGACGGCTATCGGCTGTTCGGACTCTTTTCCGACGGAAAAATCGCCGCTGTCGCCGGTGTGGATATCCTGACGAACATGTATTACGGGCGACATCTCTGGGTCTTCGAGTTGGTCACCGATTCGGCTCACCGATCGAAGGGCTTCGGCGAGGAACTACTGCAGTATCTCACCAAGTGGGCCGAATCGAGAGGGTGTGAAAAGATCGCCCTCTCGTCGGGGCTCCAGCGGACAGACGCACACCGGTTTTACGAGGAACGCGCGGACATGGAGAAGGCGAGTTACGTCTTTACGCTCGACGTGGACTGACGCTCGGACGACTCACCCCGACAGCCCTTCCGACACCGCAACGACCCCGTTCCCGCATTCGACGACGATCGTCTGTGGCGGCCGATCGCCGACGTTGCAGTCCGTGGTCTCCTCGTGGGTGCCGGCGGAGCCGTCCGGATGTGTTCCACTGGCCGGCCGGAACGAGGCCGAGACCTCCACTTCGTACCGCCCCGGTGGGACGATCTCGAGTTCGCTCGAAACCTCTCCCGGTCCGAGTTCGTGGGTCGACTCGTGCTCGGGCCCGCCTTCGGGCCGCGATAGCGAGACAGTCAGCCGATAGCATCGGCTCTCGTCGTAGTTCCGGAGGTGGAGCTGTTCACACCGCGTCCGTACCGTTCCGGTGTCGAGCGTGGTCGTCGTTCCGTCGTCGGCGTACTGCTGCTGCATACCTACCCCTTCGGGTATCGAATTAAAAAACAGCCCGAAGGGTTAAATAACAGTTTGAGTGAACGCGTCTCAATTCGTCTGAAACGCTCGCTTCTCGACACTCGCCTACCCGCGTTCGGTCGTGACGGACGGTGCGGTCGCGACGTGGGAGCGCATCACCGTTCGTTCCGCTCGCCGGAGGTGCTCGGCGGCGGTGCTCGGTGCACACCCGATCGATTCGGCGACATCGGCGACGCTTCCCGCTCGGGGGTTCGCGTAGTAACCGCATTCGACCGCCGCTGTGACCGCTTCGGCTTGCCGTTCGGTCAGGTCCCGCTGGCTGTCGATCCGTCGCGCGTCGTATCCACCGATATCGCGGAGATCGACCGAGACTTCGCTCGGTATGTCCTCGATCGCCGTCTGGAGCGTCGTCCCCGGACCGACGAGCGTGACGGTGATTTCGCCGCTTGAGTCATAAACGACCGGCAACACGATCACGAGCCCGGCCTGCCGGAACGCCGTTGTGATTCCGCGGTCGTGCTCGTCGAGTTTCTCGCGGACGTACACCGAAAACGTCCCGTCGGACTGAGTCGAAACAGCGTACTCTTCGACCGACGAAACGTCACGAAGCTGCTTTTCGTAGGGTTCCGGTGGCCATCCCTCCAGGTGAAACAACGCCGTATGAACACCATCGCCGAGCGTCGAGGCGAGCAGCCGAGCCGTCTCGTACCCGTCGTGTTTCGCGACGAACCGGTGCATCGGGTGTCGATCCGCCCGCTCCTGGGTGAGCGAGAGGGTCGCGTACTTCACACACCGAACTCTCCGCCGATCGACTTAAAATACCCCCACTGATGCGGCAAAGAGGCCAACTGACGACCCGACCAATCCCCGTTACGATCGAACGATGCGACAGCAGCGTCATTCCAGACCGGAGCCGCGACCGATCGAAGCGATCGAAGCATTGCTCGGCGATGCCGTCGTCGGAACCGAAACGCACTGTAACGCGCCTGCTGTCGTTGTTCGGGCGGACAGGGTCGTCGACGCTCTCTCGACACTCCGTCACGATGCCGGGTTCGATCACTGCTCGTGTGTGACTGCCCAGGAGTATCCGGATCGGTACGAGTCGATCTATCATCTGACGAGTTACGACGACCGGACCCGGGAGGTTTCGGTTGTCGTCCCGGTCCCTCGTGACGACCCGACGAGCGAATCGGGAGCAGCCGTTTATCGGACGTCGGACTGGCACGAACGCGAGGCGTACGATCTGGTCGGAATCGAGTACGACGATCACCCGGATCTACGACGGATCCTCCTCCCAGAGACATGGCAGGGCCACCCGCTCGGTCGCGGTTACAACCCCGAGAAACCACAGGTCGTCCCCTTCCGCAAACACGAAAACCCGCTTCAGGAGACCCAGCCTGCCGGGGAAGATACGATGCTCGTTAATATCGGGCCTCACCACCCAGCGACCCATGGGGTGTTACATCTTCGGGCCACACTGGACGGCGAGCAGGTCGTCGACGTTGACCCCGACATCGGCTACATCCATCGCTGCGAGGAGCAGATGTGCCAGCAGTCGACCTACCGCCACCAGATCATGCCCTACCCCGATCGGTGGGACTGGGGCGGTGGGGGGCTTTTGAACGAGTGGGCGTACGCCCGAGCGGCCGAAGACATGGCGGATATCGACGTCCCGGAATACGCGCAGGTCATCCGGACGATGGCCGCCGAACTGAGCCGAATGCTCTCGCATTTCCTCGCGGTCGGCACCTACGCGCTCGACGTGGTCGGCGAGTTCACCGCCGCCTTCCAGTACGCGATACGGGACCGCGAACTCGTCCAGGACATCCTCGAAGCGCTGACGGGCCAACGGCTGATGTTCAACTACTTCCGTCTCGGCGGCGTCGCCTGGGACCTCCCCGACCCCCGA